>LLEK01000017.1_pt1 | contig 41974 bp, 44 predicted proteins | sample 595821 | NCBI WGS metagenome assembly LLEK01 (sample SAMN02919311, study PRJNA255460) | bioreactor metagenome | biome: chemostat; feature: culture 2011_25.1; material: sediment; isolation source: day79 25degC chemostat 2011 inoculated with Wadden Sea sediment taken from... | place: Germany: Bremen ...
ATCAAAAAGTCCTAATTGTACATTTGTTGTTTTTGTACTTTTATATGGTTTTATTATTGTATTATCAGGATTAAAAAGTCCATGAAAAACATTACCATGACCTATTCGTAAAAGTGCTTCAAATAAGTCTTTTGCTATAGCTTTTCCTATGTTTTTACCATATTCTACAATATGGATAAAAGCCATCATATCATTTGGATTTTCCATAAAAAAAATAATGTCAAGGATAACTTTAATCTCACGAGAGTCAAAAAAGCTATGACCACCTTTTCTTTTACAAGCTATTCCCATATCTCTAAGATTTGCTTCTATTCCATCTGCACTAGAATTATTTCTATAAATAATAGCTATATCATCTCTTTTTGTATATGATTTAAGAATCTGTTTTGCTATATATTCGTATTGTAAATATAGTTCATCAAACTTTAAAAGCTTTGGTATATGTGTCTCATCTTTTCTTACAACTTTTAAAGACTTTTCATAAATTCTAGGATTATGTTGTATAACTTTATTTGCTAGATTTAGTATTGGTGCAGTTGAGCGATAGTTTTTATCAAGGGTAAAAATATCTCCATCTGTATATCTTTTATCAAAAGATGAAATAATACCTATATCACTTCCATTAAAAGCGTAAATACTTTGATCATAATCTCCTACACAAAATAAACTTTTAGGTTTAAATCCATCAAGTATTTTACCTTGTAGTGGATTTGTATCTTGGTATTCATCTACTAAAATTTCAGTAAAGTTAAATTCACTTTCTTTTTGTAATTGAAGCATTTGTAAAAGTAAATCATCAAAATTTACATAACCATATTTTTTTTTCAAGTTATTAAATTCATCAACAACATCTTGATATATTAAGGAGTGTTTTTTTTGTTCACTATTTTTTGTTTCTAACCAGTCTTCAAAATTTTCGTCATAACTACTATTTAAAAATAAACTATATATATCATAAAGATATCCACCATCATAAGGTTTTGTATCATCTTGGTCTACAAATACTCTTTTTTCATAGATTGATTTAAAAAGTGTTTTTAGTTCATTTGGTTGTTTTAGGGTTATGTTTTTTTCACTCTTTTTTAAAAGTTTGTAACTTACACTATGAAACGTTCCAGAGATAATTGCCCTTGCAGTTTCATCATCAAAAAACTTTGCAACTCTATTTATCATCTCTGCTGCTGCTTTATTTGTAAAAGTTAAAAGTAGTATTTGTTCTGGTTTAGTTCCATTTTGAAGTAGATGACCAATTCTTCCAACTATTGTTGAAGTTTTTCCAGTTCCTGCACTTGCAATTGTAAGGTTATGTCCCAACTTACAAGTTGCAGATCGGTGTTGTTCTTCATTTAGGTTAGATAATGGCATATAAGGGGTAATTTCCTTTTGGATATAAAAGTTACTATTTAATTACGTGGGATTCTATCATAATCTAAATATAAATTGATTTAAGATAATATGTATTTTTAGAATAATTAAAAAGGTAACTAGTATGAATATTTCTGACGAAACAATAGAAAAAATAAGAAAAAGTAACTGTCACACTGATAATACATTCTTCCAAGCTGTAGAAGAGGTATTAGAAAGTTTAAAACCTGTTTTAGATAGTAATCCTATGTATAAAAGGCATGGAATACTTGATAGATTAACAAATCCAGATAGAGAGTTTAAATTTAAAGTTGTTTGGATGGATGATAATCAAAATATTCAAGTAAATACAGGATATAGAATTCAGTTTAACAATGCTTTAGGACCATACAAAGGTGGATTGAGATTTCATCCAAGTGTAAATAGTGGTATCTTAAAATTTTTAAGTTTTGAACAAATATTTAAAAACTCTCTTACTGGACTTCCTATTGGTGGAGGAAAAGGTGGAAGTGATTTTGACCCTAAAGGTAAATCAGATTTTGAAGTGATGAAATTTTGTAGTGCATATATGACAGAACTTCATAAATATATTGGACCAAGAATTGATGTACCTGCAGGAGATATTGGAGTTGGAGCAAGAGAAATTGGATACTTATTTGGTGAGTATAAAAAAATTACTTCATCTTATGAAGGTATACTAACAGGAAAGCCTTATATGTTTGGTGGAAGTTTAATGAGACCAGAAGCTACAGGATATGGTTGTGTATACTTTACAGATGAGATGCTAAAGTTTGCTGGAAAAGATGGTTTTGAAGGTAGAGTTTGTACTGTAAGTGGAGCTGGAAATGTTGCTATTCATACTATTGAAAAGCTATATGAACTAGGAGCAAAACCAGTAACTTGTAGTGATAGTAGAGGAACTATTTATGATTCAAGAGGAATTGACTTAGAAACACTAAGAGATATTAAACTTACAAAAAGAGCTTCATTAGAAGACTATTTAGTTTGTCATCCTGAATCTATATATACAAAAGTTGAGGATTATCCTGATGGTGGACATGAAGTTTGGCAGATACCTTGTGATTGTGCATTTCCAAGTGCTACACAAAATGAACTAACAGAACTTGATGCAAAAACACTTGTTGAAAATGGTTGTATCTCTGTAAGTGAGGGTGCAAATATGCCATCAACTCCTGAAGCTATAGAGATATTTAAAGAAAATGATATCTTATTTGCTCCTGCAAAAGCTGCAAATGCAGGTGGTGTTGCTGTTAGTGAGTTTGAGATGTCTCAAAATGCTGGTATGGAAAAATGGACTTATGAAAAAGTTGATAGTATGTTAGAAACAACTATGAGACAAATATGTAAAAGAGTTCACTTAACTGCTAAAGATTATGGTGTTGATGGTAACTATGTTGATGGGGCAAATATTGCTGGATTCAAAAGAGTTGCTGATGCTATGATTGCTGAGGGAATATAAACTAATTATTTATAATATTTGCAACATTTTGGCTACTTCCATGTTGCAAATATTCTCTTAAAACTTTTGAATTTTCTAAAAACTTCTCTTTATCTAAATTTTTATATTCATCTAAAAGATTTTTAACTGTTACTTCTTCTTGTATAAACTCTTTATGTATTGGTTCTTTACACATTTTTTCAAAGAATATATTTGCAAGACCTATATATTTTAATTTTACAAGTTTTTTAGCAATAAAATAATCAAACTTTTTAGCTATATAACTCAAAGTAAAGGGAGTTCCTATAATTGAAGCTTCTAACGTTGCTGTTCCACTACATATAAATGCAAAATCAACTTCTTGTAAAGTTTTATGTGCATTATTTGTAATAGTAAATTCTTTTATATCTCCATATACATCATTGATATATTTTTGTGAAAAATGTTTAGGGATAATTAAAATAGCTTCTTTATTTATTTGTTTTGCAACTTGTTTATATATTGGCATTAGTTTTGTTATCTCACCACTTCTACTTCCTGGCATAAAAGCAATTTTACCATTTGAAGATATTGTTTGCTTAAAATGACTTATTTCATCTAATAAAGGATGTCCTACATAATTTATCATATGTTTTTTATTGTAATGATTTTTTTCAAAAGGTAAAATAGAACAAAGAGTATCACAATACTTTTCTATTTTTGGAATTCTTTTTTTCTTCCAAGCCCAAGCTTGAGGAAGTATATAATATATTATCTCTTTATTTGGATATCTTTTTTTTATTTTTTTTGCAAGAGGTAAATTGAATCCAGAAGAATCCATGAGAAGTATTTTATCTACATCATGTGCAAGGTCTGCCGTCTCATTATTAAGTTTTAAAAAAAACCTTAATTTTTTTAAAGCATCAATAAATCCCATAACTGCTAAATCACTTATATCATAATTAGGGTTACCTAATTTTTTATCAAAGATACCCACTAGTTCTATATCATCATTCAAATATTTTTTTAACTCTTTTAGATGGATATTTGATGATGTTTCAAGAGCACAAACAAGAATTTTCATAAAGTTTATTTTTTTATATCATATTCATAAAATTTATTGTACTTAATCATTTTTTGTAAAATTTTTACATAAGCTTCTTTTTTTTCTGAATAAGATGTAAGGTAAGTTACTAATTCATAAGGATCATCTGTAAGAACTCTTCGTTCTCTAAATTCAACATACGCCCAATTTTTAGCTAAATTTTTATAATAATCGTAAACAGCAGCTTTAAATGTTTTGTATTTTTTTAGATAGATTTTTTTATCTCCTCTTGTTGCATTTGCAGCAATTCTTGGCTCATCTTTTCTAAATGACCAAACACCAAAGATATTATTTGCACTAGTTGTAAATCTTGATGTAAGCCAGGCACTTTCAATAGCACCTTGAGCTAAAACTATACTTATTGGGTGAGGTTTTAAAGCTTGTAGTAGCTTCTCATCTGTTTTTGCATTGTAAAATTCTTTTAATGTTTGGATATATTCATGGTTTTTACCTTCTGCTATATCTCTTTTTATATTTTCATACTGAATATCTAATTGATTATAAACTTCAGTAACTATAGGTACTAGTATATCTTTAAATCTTTGCTTTTTTTGTTGAACAGATATATTTACTTTTTTCTTTTTAGGCTTTTTTACTACTACTTTTTTAGGGGGTAGTTTTGTTATTAGTTTTTGATTTTCTATAGTTCCTATTTTTGTATTAAAGAAGTCTTCGTCTAGTTTCTTTATATCACTTTGATTACAACCACTTAAAAAAAGTGATATAAAAATTATGCTAATTATACTAATCTTACTCATCTATACTTCCTTTGAGTAATCTTTTTTTACATTACCCTTAAAATATATGTTATCAGTGTCTTTTGATATGGTTAATTTCTCACCACTTTTTGGATATACATCAACACTTGAAGGTATTAAATTTAAGTTATTAGCTCTTAAAAAACAGGCAACCATTCCTGTACCACAGGCAAGAGTTTCATCTTCTACACCTCTTTCATAAGTTCTAACTTTTAAAACACTATCTTCAACTTTTGCAAAGTTTACATTTGCATTATATTTATGTCTCATTGTTGAACAAAGCTGTATATCAAAGCTATCTAAATCGTCAACTATAGTTACAAGGTGAGGTACTCCGGTATCTACTAACCACCACTGAAATCCTAACTCTTCAAAAGGTTCTTTTATAACTTTTGGTGTTGTCATAGTAGTTTGAATAATATCTTGTTCAACTTGGCAACTTATTTCACCTGCACCTGTTAAAAATTTCATATAAGTACCAGCTATTTGATTAGCGTGAGCGTAATGTGCAACAGCTCTTGTACCATTTCCACACATTGAAGCATCACTCCCATCATTATTGTAAAATAACCATTCAAAATCATATACAAAATGTGGAACTACTACAATTAGTCCATCTGTATTTTCTTCTTTACAAAGTTTTATTGCAAGTTCTTTATAGTCTTTTTTTTCATTTGTATGAAATATTACAAATGTATTACCACTTGCATCATATCTTGTTATTGTCATTATTTTCCTACTAATTTAATGATATATGTATAATAAACAATTATTATATCTAATAATAATTTAATATATTAAGTGAAAATTCCATAAATAATTTAATTATTAAAAGTATTTTTGTTATATACTTTTATCAAATTTCAAGAGGAATGTATAAATGTTAAAAAAACTTCGTATCTCAACAAAGATAATAATTCCAATTATAATTATATTGGCAATTGGAAATGTTATTACTAATTATATAACCGCTTCTCAGATGAGTATGTTATCAAAGAACAATGCAAAAGAATCTTTGTCTATGTTAACAGATTCTATTTTCTTGACTTTAAGAAATGCTATGAATACAGGAGATTCTATACTTATAAAAAAAGCTGAAGATGAAAGTCGAAATAACATAAAAGGTCTTACTAGTTTAGTAGTTGCTAAGAGTAAAGAGACAATAGAGCTTTATTCTCCTAATACTACATTTACAACAGATAAAGAAGTTTTAAATACATTTAATACAAAAAAAGAACAAGTACAAGAGCTTTATAAAGATGGTTCCCATTATTTAAGAGCTTTACGACCAATGATAGCTACGCCAGATTGTTTAAGTTGTCACACAAATCAAAAAGAGGGTGATGTTATAGGTGTAATTGATCTTACTTTTTCATTAGATAGTGCTGATGAAACAATCTCTCAAACAATAGGTTTTATATTAACTATCTCTTTGGTTTTTATTTTATTAACATTAATTGTTGTTTGGTTTGTTGCTAAAAAAGCTACATCTCCATTGAAAAATTTCCAAAATGAATTAAAACTATTTTTCTCATTCTTATCAAATGAGCGAAAAACAATAGAACCATTTAAAGTACATAGTCTTGATGAAGTAGGAGAGATGGTAGTCTTTATAAATGAAAATATTGAAAGAACTATTAAAGGACTAAGTACTGATGCTCAAGCTATAAAAGAGGTAAGTAGTATTTGTAAAAAAGCAGCTTTTGGGGATTTGAATGTAAAAATAAATGTAAAAGCAAATAACCCTGAAATAAATAATTTAACAGTAATAATAAATGAGTTAATATCATCTTTAAACTATAACGTAAATAGAGTATTAAAATCTTTAGATTCTTATTCAAAAGATGAATATTCAATAAGAATAAATTCTAGTGGTAAAACAGAAGGGGAGATAAAAAAACTATTTGATCAAGTAGATTATTTAGGGCAGACACTTACAAGACTAAGTAGTCAAAATCTTAAAAATGGTAAATCTTTACAGCAAACTTCAGATGTATTTTTAGCAAATATTCAACAACTAGCAAAATCCTCAAAAGAACAAGCTACTTTTGTAAAAGAGACATCACAATCATTAAATGAAGTTACAAATAATTTACAAAATACAACAAAAAACTCTCAAAAAATGGCATCATTTGCAGATAAACTTACTCAGTCATCTAATGAAGGAAGTCAACTTGCAACAAAAACATCTGGTTCTATAAAAGATATCAGTGATAAGGTAAATGCTATTAGTGAAGCTATTAGTATTATTGATCAAATAGCATTCCAAACAAATATTTTAAGTTTAAATGCAGCAGTTGAAGCAGCAACAGCAGGGGAAGCTGGAAAAGGATTTGCAGTTGTAGCACAAGAGGTTAGAAACCTAGCAGCAAGAAGTGCAGAAGCTGCAAATGAGATTAAAGCACTTGTTGAAAATGCTACATCTCAAGCTAATATAGGTACTCAAATTGCTACAGATATGATTAGTGGTTATGAAACATTAAATGAAAACATTAATGAAACAACTTCACTGATTGATTCAGTATATAAAGAGACAAATACTCAACAAGAAAGAGTATCTCAAATAAATAGTGCAATTTCACAAATAGATAAATCTACACAAGAGAGTGCTGAGGTTGTTGAAAAAACTAATATAGTTGCACAACAAGCAAGTGATATTTCTAAAAAAATAGTTGAAGATGCAAATGAAAAGAAGTTTGATGGTAAAGAAGAGATTCAAATTAGAAAAAAAGTTATAGATCCAAATTATCAAGGAATCGAGAAAAGAAAAATAGAAAAAGAACTTAAGATGGAACATCATGGAGAAAAAGTTAGCAAACCTAATAGAAACTCTATAAGCAAAGATAACAGTTCTGATGATGAATGGAGTAGTTTCTAAAATTAATTTTTATATTAACAATTTCTAATAAGACTATTTTTATCTTAATTAAGTTAAACTTTTAAAAATTTAAAGACGAAGAGTATATAAAGGTATAGATATTGCATCTTATTATATATATTTTTAAGAGGAAAAAAAATGGAAGTATATTTAGATAATAATTCAACAACACAAGTCGACCCAAAAGTTGAAAAGGTGTTTGTAGAGAATATAAAAAAATTTGGAAATATAAATGTAATATACAACAAAGGTATAGAAGCAAGAGCATTACTAAATGATTCATATGACAAATTATATGAAGGATTAGGCGCTCAAGATGCTGATGATATAATAATAACATCATCAACAACAGAAGGTAATAATGTTGTAATAAAAACATTTCTTCATGAATTCCAAAAAGGTAGTACAAAGAACCATATAATCTCTACAGTTGCAGAACACTCAAGTATAAAAGCTCCATTAAAATATTGTAAAGATATGGGGATGGATGTAACTTATGTAGGTACAGATGAAAATGGTCTTGTAAAAGTTAGTGATATTGAAGAAGCAATAACAGAAAATACCTGTTTAATATCATGTCTTATAGCTTCAAATGAAACAGGAGCAATACAAGATATAAAAGCAATAGCTCAAATAGCAAAAAAACATAATGTATATTTTCATAGTGATGGTGCCCAAGCAATAGGTAAAATGAAAGTTGATCTTAAAGATTTGGGTGTTGATTATTTTACATTTAGTGCACATAAATTTCATGGACCAAAAGGTATAGGTGGATTATTTATAAAAGAAGGTTCTCCATATAATACATTAATTCATGGTGCAAAAAATGTAATGGGTGGAAAAAGAGGTGGAAGTTTATTCAATAATGGTGTTGCTGCTATGGCAACTGCTGTTGAAGTATCAAATATAAATCTTTCGTTTTTAGATCATACAACACAGAGTTTACGAAATAAACTAGAAGATGAATTATTAAAAATACCAGATACAAAGTCATATGTACCAAGAGTAAAAAGACTTAAGAATTTAGTTGCAATATCTTTTAGAGGTGTTGAAGGTGAAGCGATGCTTTGGGATATGAATGAACAAGGTATTTATATATCAACAGGTTCAAGTTGTTCAAGTGAAGATTTAGAATCAAGTGCAGTAGTTGAAGCACTTGGAGAAAAAGTTGAAATTGCAAATGCAACAGTAATGTTTGCACTTAGTAAGTTTACAACAGAAGAAGAAGTAGATTATGTTATTGAAAAAGTAAAAATTGCAGTAGCAAGAATTAGAGAAATATCTATGACATATGCAAAGCAAGAAGCTTTTAGTGCATATGTGGAAGATCATTAAAAAATATAAAATATATCTTTAAATAATAAATAAGAGAAAATAAAAAGGATAATAAAATGGCAAGAAATGATTTAGTAACAGGAAATGTTTGGGAACAGTACAGTAAAAAAGTACAGGAACGAATGAATAATCCAGTAGCTCTTGGTGAGTTTACTCAAGAAGATGCAGATAAAGCTGGAGCAAAACTTATTGTTGCAGATTTTGGTGCAGAATCATGTGGTGATGCTGTAAGATTATTTTGGTTAGTTGATGAGACTACAGATACAATTATTGATTCAAAATTTAAAAGTTTTGGATGTGGTACAGCTATTGCTTCAAGTGATGCTATGGCAGAACTTTGTATCGGAAAAAAAGTAGATGATGCTATACATATTACAAATACAGAAGTTGAAGCGTTTTTAAGAGATGATCCAGATACTCCAGCAGTACCACCTCAAAAAATGCACTGTTCTGTTATGGCATATGATGTTATTTTAGAAGCAGCAGCACAATATAAAGGTGTAGAAAGAGCTGATATAGAAAATGCAGATATTGTTTGTGAATGTGCAAGAAAAACTAGAAAAGATATTGTTGATGCAATTAGAGAACATAATATTACAGAAGTTGAACAAATTGTTGAAATTACAAAAGCTGGTTCATATTGTAAATCATGTGTAAGACCAGGTGGACATGAACCAAAAGATGTATATCTTGTTGATATTTTAGCAGAAGTAAAAGAGACAATGGAAAATGAAAGATTAGTAAGTGCTGCTGATTCTACACAAGCTGGTGAAAATTCATTTGATAAAATGACAATAGTTCAAAGAATAAAAGCAGTTGATGCTGTAATTGATGAATATATTAGACCAATGTTAGTTATGGATGGTGGAGATATGGAGATTATTGATATAAAAGAAAATCTTCCATATTACGATATCTATATTAGATATTTAGGTGCTTGTGGAAGTTGTGCTTCTGGAAGTACAGGTACACTTTATGCTATTGAGGGTACATTAAAACAAAAAGTAGATGAGAATATTAGAGTTCTTCCAGTTTAAAATATAAAATTGATTTATTTCTAAAAAGGTAGGAGATTATCCTACCTTTTTTTATGGTATAATTCCATCAATAATAATATAGGATATTTAATGTCACAAGATAATAATCATGAAATCTCGCAGGAACGAGAACAAATTCTAAAAAACACAAATGCTAAGCTTTTAGATCAGTTTAATGCTTCTGTTATGTTTGATAAAGAACTTTATGAACAAGATATAAAAGGAAGTATTGCTCATAGTAAAATGTTAGCACTTCAAGGTATTATAACTATTGAAGATCAGCAAAAAATAGAAGCTGGACTTTTAAAAATTAAAGGTGAAATAGAGTCTGGGGAATTTGAATGGAAAATTGAACATGAAGATGTTCATATGGCCATTGAGAGTAAGCTTACAGAATACATTGGTGAAGCTGGTGGAAGACTTCACACTGCAAGAAGTAGAAATGATCAAGTAGCAACTGACTTTGCTCTTTATGTTCAAGATAAAACAGTAGTAATCCAAAAAAAGCTAGAAAAGTTAGTAAAAACTTTTGTTGATATAGCTTCAAAACATACAGAAACTCTAATACCTGGTATGACACATTTACAACATGCTCAGCCTGTAAATTTTGGTTTTCATATGTTAGCTTATGCAAATATGTTTAAAAGAGATTATGAAAGATTTCAAAGTAGTTTTTTAAGAAACAATTATTCACCACTTGGAAGTGCTGCGCTTGCTGGAACACCTCATAATATTGATAGATTTAAAACAGCAGAACTTTTAGGGTTTGATGCTCCAACTCCTTGTGCTTTGGATACAAGTAGTAATAGAGATTTTGCATTGGAGATATTATTTAATATATCAACAACTATGATGCATATTAGTAGAATATCTGAAGAGTTAATACTTTGGTCTAGTTATGAATTTGGTTTTGTAAGAATGTCTGATGAGTATGCTACAACTAGTTCTATAATGCCACAGAAGAAAAATCCAGATGTTCCAGAGTTACTTAGAGGAAAAACAGGAAGAGTATATGGAAATCTTATGGGGCTTCTTACAGTTATGAAAGGTCTTCCTTTAGCATATAATAAAGATACACAAGAAGATAAAGAGGGTGTATTTGATAGTGTAAAAACTTGTGAAATAAGTATAGATATCTTAACATCAGTTATGGATACACTTATAATAAATAGTGATGTTATGGAAAAAGCTTGTAAAGTAGGGCATTTAACAGCAACAGATTTAGCTGATTATTTAGTTCAAGAAAAAGATATGCCATTTAGAAAAGCATATTATATTACAAAAGATGTAGTAACTTATGCTAATAAGTTAAATAAAGATATTAGTGAATTAAATATAGATGAGATTAGAAATTCTTGTGAAGATCTAAAAGATATAAACGAAGAGATAGTTCAATGTTTAGACCTTAGAAATTCTATGAATGCAAGAAATAGCTTTGGTGGTACAAGTACAGAACAAACCAAAGAGCAAATAGATGCTTTTAAAAGATGGTTAGATTAAATATCTAACCATCCTTAATAAATTTAAAACTTTTCATATTCAAAATATAATAATCAAACTTTTTTTATAAAAATTTAAAACTTATTGACAAGATGATAAATAGATGTTATAATTTAACCGACCGAACATCGGTCGATAGGAGACAACTATGGAAAATAATCAAAAACAAAAGTTAACCCAAGATTTTAAAGAACATATTAAATCACTTCATGAAGTATATGAACAAAGTAATTTAAAAGAAAAGCATAGATTAAATGAACATATTAAACATCTTATTAAAACCTATGGACAATTAGATGTAAACTTTATTGAGGAAGATTTAAAAAATGACTCTTCTAAGTAAAAGTGAAAAAAAACAGTTTTTAATGAATATGGCTATTGAGTTATTTCATAAACAAGGTATGTCTAAAACTACTATATCTCAAATTACACAAAAAGCAAATATAGGGAAAAGTACTTTTTATGAATATTTTAAAAATAAAGAGGACATTGTAAATCAATGGTTTATAAGTTTCTTTGAACAAATCTCTAATGTAGAAGGAGATTTAAATAAAATAAAAACAAATGAAAACAAAATAAAATTTGTCGTTCAATATTCTTGTGGTGAAGATTTTGTTAATGAAAAGATTTTGTCAATGTTTGTTGAATTTTGGAGATTAGCTTTTAGTGAAAAAAATATAAGTTCAAAGGAACTTATTAATATGTTTTATAAAGAGTTTTCAAATCAATTAGAAGAGTATTTAAAAGATGGAATTAAAAATGGTGAGTTTATTGATTGTGATACTAAAAGGATTGCTTCTAGTATCATGGCTATGGTAGATGGACATTGGATACAGTATATGGTAGATACTAAATATGATTTAGAAAATAGTGCTATATATTCTATTGAAACTTTATTAAAAGGTATAAAAAATGTTTAAAATAGTTTTTTTAATAGTTATAAATAGTATATTTTTATGGGCTGAAAGTGCAAGTGAAGTAATAGAAAAGGTTGAAGAGAATATAAATGGTAAAACTTTAGATTCTAAAATAACTATGATAGTTCATACTAAAAAAGCAAAAAGAACTATGAAACTTCAAAGTTTATCTATAGGGAAAACAAAAAGTTTTATGAAAGTTTTATATCCAAGAAAAGATAAGGGGATTACATTTTTAAAACTAGATAAAAAGATGTGGCAGTATGTCCCAAAAATTGAAAGAGTTATTAAAATACCAGCATCTATGATGCTTCAAAGTTGGATGGGAAGTGATTTTAGTAATGATGACTTAGTAAGAGAGAGTTCTATATCAGAGGATTATGAACAAAAAATAATATCTCAGAATAATGAAATATATAAAATAGAACTTCTTCCAAAAGAAGATGCTACTGTTGTTTGGGGAAAAGTGATAATGGATATTTCAAAAAAATATTATCTCCCTTTAATAGCTAAGTATTTTGATGAAGATGGTGAGTTGATTAGAATATTATATTATAAAGATATCAAAGCATATGGAGATAGATTTTATCCATCATATTGGGAGATGATACCTCAAACAAAAGAGAAAAAAGGTAGAAAAACTATTATGATTGTAGATAGTGCAGTTTTTGACAAAGAGATAAAATCTTCATATTTTACTAAAAGAGCATTGAAAAGGTACTCTAAATAATGAGACCTTATATATCTATTGGGTTAAAAAATATTCGTAATAATAAAGGTAGAACTATTGTAACTATTCTTTTAAGTTCAGTATCAACAGCAATATTAGTATTTATGACTGCTTTTATGGATGGAGAGCATAAGATTATGCTTAAAAATGCTGTAGAGTTATATCCTGGATATATACAAATTACACATAAAAATTTTAGAGATGACCCCAGCTATGAAAATCTTATAGAAGATAGTTCTTCTTTAGTTAGTAAGTTAAAACAAAATAAAGATATCAGTTTTTTATCACAACGATTTGAAACATTTGTTTTATTCTCTTCTGATACAAAAGCTATAGGTGCAATGATAAGTGGAATTCAGCCAGAAAATGAAAAACAAATATCAAAACTTCAAAAGTCTATTTTTAAAGGTTCTTATTTAGATAGTGATGATAAAAATTTTATATATATAGGTGTTGAATTAGCAAAGAATTTAAAAGTAGATATTGGAGATACTATATCTTTTGTGGGAACTGGTGCAGATTATTCATTTTGTGCAGATAATTTAGTAGTAAAAGGTATATTTCAAACAGGTCTTTTTGAGTTTGATGCTACAAGTAGTTTTGTAAATAAAAAATATTTTGATGAGGTATTTATAAGTGAAAATCTTGCAACACATATTGTTATAACTCCTAAAGAGATAGAAAATGCAAAATTGTTGAGTGATGAAATATCAAAAATATTAAAAGACGATTTAGAATCACAAAGTTGGCAAGAGTTTATGAGTTCTTTAGTTGAAGGTATGGAGTTAGATTCAATATTTGGTTATATAACAATTGGTATATTTTTTATTGTTATATTCTTTGTGATATTAATATATACACTTCTTAGTGTATATTCAAGAATAAAAGAGATAGGAATATTAAGAGCTATTGGGACTAAAAAAAGTGAAATACTTTCAATGCTTTTATTTGAAAGTGCTATATTATCTTTTATTAGTGTTTTAATTGGTGGAATTATTGGTGCAATATTGGCATATTATTTTAGTATTAATCCTATTGAATTAGGAAAAGAGTTTGAGGAACAGTTTAAACAATATGGACTGATAAGTACAGCTTTACCTACAGAGTTTAATATTGTAAATATATTAAGAGATGTGAGTATTATGTTTATATTATGTGTATCTAGTACTTTATATCCAATTTTTAAAGTAAATAGTTTTAAACCTATAGAGGCTATAAATCATGTTTAAATTAATTATAAAAAGTGCTTTTGCATCATTGTTAAAAAGAAAATTACGAACATCTTTGGTTGTATTTATGATAGCTTCATCTTTATGGGGATTGTTATTTATGCAAGGTATTTATGAAGGTATGACAGAGCAAATGATAAATAGTGCTATAAGAAGTGATAGTTCTCAAATATCTATATTTGCAAAAGATTATAGAAATCAAAAAGATATAAGACTTCAAATTAAAAATTTAAAAGAAGTAGAAGATGTTTTAGATAAACAATCAAATGTAAAAAGTTATATATCAAGAGTTGTGAGTTCTGGATTGGTTGCAACAGCAAAATATAGAAAAAATGCCTCAATATATGGAATCAATTTAAAAGATGAAGTTTTTCATAGTTCTTTAGATAAATATATAAAGCAAGGAGAATTTAGTTTTGGTAAAAAATCTAAAGGTGCAATTATAGGTTTTAAATTAGCTCGTAAACTTAAAGTAAAAATAGGAAAGAAGATAATTCTTTCAGCTCAAGATACTAACAATGAAGTATCATCAATAAGTTTAAAAGTAACAGGTATTATAAAAACAAACAATATGTCTTTTGACCAAAGTGCTATATTTATCGATAAAAATAGGGCAAAAGAGTTTTTAGGTTTAGATGGAGTAAATCAAATAGCAATTATGTTAGAGGACTATAATAGAGCTGATGTATTAAAAGCTAAAATAAAACAAAATTTGAAGCTTTAGAAATCTTTGATTGGGGAGAACTTTATCCTGCGCTTTTACAAACAAGAGAACTAATGGGAGCATTTAGTTATATAAGTTATATCATAGTATTTTTTACAGCTACAGTTGGTATTTTTGGTGTAGTACTTGTATCAGTTTTAGAAAGACTTCGTGAGTTTGGTATATTAAGAGCTATTGGTACAAAGTTTAGAACTATAGTTGCTATGGTGTTTTTTGAAAGCTTTATTATAGGAATTATTGGTTTTTTAATTGGTAGTCTAGCAGGCGGACTTACTTTGTATTATTTTTCAGTAAATGGTTTAGACTTAAGCTCTTTTAGTGATGCCTTAGATGAGTTTGGTTTGGATGCTATAACTTATGCAATAATTAAAACAGAATATTTCACAACAGCATTAATAGCAGTTTTTACTGCTACATTTTTAAGTATATTAATACCTCTTAGGGTGTTAAAAAAATCAAAACCAATAGAGGTGATAAATGGATAATTTTGTAAAAATAGAAAAAGTTAGTAAAATTTTTAATAAAGGAAGCTCTTTAGAGGTTGTAGGTTTAAAAGATATAGATATAGAACTTCAAAAAGGTGAATTTGTAGTACTTTCAGGACCCAGTGGTAGTGGTAAAACAACACTTTTAAATCTAATAGGTGGTCTTGATAGTATTACTAAAGGTAGTGTAAAAATAGATGATTTAGATATCTCAATACTTAATGAAAATAAACTTTGTGATGAAAGAAGAGAAAATATAGGTTTTATTTTTCAAGCTTATAATTTAATTCCTGTTTTTACGGCACACGAAAATATAGAATATGTTATGAAACTTCAAGGAGTATCACAAGAGGATTGTAATCAAAGAGTTGATGAGGTTGCTTTAAAACTTGGAATTGAAAAGTATTTGGATAAATTACCATCAAAACTAAGTGGAGGTCAACAACAAAGAGTTGCAGTTGCACGTGCTGTTGCAAGTAAACCAAAACTAATATTAGCAGATGAACCAACAGCAAACCTTGATAGTAAAAGTGCAAATGAACTTATGGATATGATGGAAAAACTAAATGAAGAGGAAAATATAACAATAATATTTTCTTCACATGATCCAATGGTCATTGCAAAAGCTAAAAGACTTATTGAATTAAAAGATGGAAAAGTAACGAAAAATGAGATTATTTCTTAGTCTATTTGCTTTTTTTTCTTTTAGTTTTGCTATAGATTATGACTTTGAAGTTGAAAATACAAATATAGTAACTAAAGAACAACATAGTAAAAGTGATGATTATAATAGACTAAGAATAGTTGGAACTTTAGAAAGCGAAAAATATGAGAACTATTTAGGTAAAATTATTATAGATAATGAAAATAGATATGATGGTAAAAAAGATAATAATGATAATGAAACAAATATATATAGAGGGTATTTAAAATATAGTAATGACCTACATTTAGTAGTTATTGGTAAACAAAGAGTTCCTTTTGGTGTAGGAAAAGTTTGGAACCCTACAGATATCTTTAATCCTTTAGATGCAACCTTAATTGAAACTAGTCAAAGAAAAGGGATAGAGTCTATAAGATATGAATATGCAATAAGTGACCTATCAAATTTAGATACAACTATTTCAAAAGATAAACAAAGTCTTCGAATAAAAGGCTATATTGATGTTGCAGATTTTGGAGCAATACTTTTAAAAGATCAAAATAAAAACCAAATAATATATGGATATGAAGTACAAGGTGAACTTTTTGATAGTGGGGTGGAATTAAGAAGTGAAGGTGGTCACTTTAATACTAAAGATTCTATAAACTATGAAGAGTTTATTTTAGGAGCAGAATATAGCTTTGAAAACTCCCTTACACTTTTAGGAGAATATAAATATAACTCTATAGATGATCAAGATTATTTTGCTACAAATATAACTTATACAATATCTCCACTACTTACTTTTAATATGTTAGATATAAAAAATTTAGATGATAATAGTATGTTAAATCTTGTAAAATTTGATTATAGTTTAAGTGATGAGATGGAACTAAATTTTGGTACTTATTTTTATAGTGGAAAAAATAGTAGTGAATATGGAGATAAAGACAATAGTTATTTTATTAGGTTTTTTGCCCATTTTTAAATAGATAAATCTTTATATTTATAAAGGTATCTTTCAACCATAGTTTCATTTCCTATGGTTCCACCTTGATGAATATATAAATAAGTTGTATTATTTTCTTTTGCTATAGATAAAAAAGTTTCCATACCAATAGGATCATAAAGTAAGTCAAACTCAATATTTGTTTGGTTTTTTAGTTTTTCCCATAATATATAATTGTCTTTATAGAGTTTTCCAAAGTGATACTTTTTTCTTGTATTTATAATAGTTGGATGGTATTTTTCATTGTTTTCTAAAGCTAAAAATTGTTTTTTTAAATATAAATTATCTCCTACACAAGGGCAAGTTAATACTTCATCTAAAAGGTACTTTTGTAAGAATAGGGCTGTAGTACCTGTACCACTTGGTAAAAATATCTTTAGATTGTTTATATTGTTTTGTTTTTTATATTGTTCTATCTCTTGGGCTAAAATTTTTAGACCGTATTGTGCTTCTTTATTTGCTCCTCCTTCGTTTATCAAAAGAGTGGTATTTTTATCATAAGTTATATCTTCTATAGTTTGATTATCTTGTAGTGTTTTTATATTCATACCATTGTTTAATGAATGTTTATAATTACCACTAGGGTTATCTTTTAAATAGCTTGGTATATGATCTACATAGTATGTAAAAGTCCAGTTTTTTAGTTTACAAAGAACAGATAAAGAGTACATAGCATTTGATTGATTTGAACCATAGCTTATGATATTTTTTATATTGTCAAACTCATTTACTAAAAAGTAGTGAAGTTTTCTAGTTTTATTACCTGAAAAATCTTCATGTAATAAATCATCTCTTTTTATTAAGAAGTTTTGTTTTTCAAATGTAATATTTTGTATTGGGGAATTTATTAGATTTATCATTGGTATAAAAAAAGGTAAGTATCAAAAGATACTTACCTTTTAAAATTAAAGATATTAAAAATTATTTTCTTAATTCTTTAATTTTTGCAGCTTTACCTTTAAGACCTCTTAAGTAATGTAACTTAGCTCTTCTTACATCTCCTCGTCTTATTACTTCAATAGTTTTTAAACTTTCAGAGTATAATGGGAAAATTCTTTCTACACCTACACCATTTGCACCGATTTTTCTAATTGTAAAAGTATTTGATACACCTTCACCTTTAAGAGCGATAACAGTTCCTTCAAAGTTCTGAACTCTTTTTTTCTCACCCTCTTTAATCTCAACACCAAGTTTTAGTGTATCTCCAGCTCTAAATTGTGGAATCTCTTTAGATTCAACTTGTGCAGCTTCAAATGCAGCTATGTATTTATTTTTCATTTTTTTTCCTTATGTCGGGGGTATGTGTCTTTTAAAATACCCAAAGTGCCCCATTTATGGTCTATAGTACTTAGTTTTGCACATAGACAGTTTATATTTTAAGTTGCGAATTTTACCGTGATTTCCCTTTAATAATTCTGAAGGCACACTTAAACCATTAAAATTTACTGGTTTTGTAAAAGATGGAGCTTCTAGTTTTACTTTATTTTCATCATTTTGGTTATAACTTTCTTCATCTAAAGATTCATTATTTCCTAAAACTCCATTTACATTTCTAGCAATTGAGTCAGATATGACTAAAGAGGGAAGCTCTCCTCCTGTTAGTATATACTCACCTATACTAAATACTTCATTTGCATACTTTTCTATAACTCTTTCATCAATACCTTCATATCTACCACTTACAAGAACGATATGTTTTTTCTTTGCTAATCTCTTCGCATCGTTTTGATTAAAAGGTTTTGCAGCTGCTAGAGGAAATATAATATAAGCATCATTATCTTTAGATTTTATATCATCAAGTAAATCAAATAATGGTTGAGGAAACATAAGTTGACCAGCACCACCACCACAAAGTGTATCATCAACTTTATTGTGTTTATTTTTTGTGTAATCTCTTGGATTATAGAATTTATAGCTTAATAGTTTATTCTCTACTGCTCTTTTTAGTATAGAATCTTTAAAATATGGTTCTATTAAATTAGGAAATAGTGTGACAAAGGAAAAGTTCATTATATATTAAACTATCTCTAAATCAAAACTATCTTCAAATATCTCAATAACTATTTTAAATGATTGCTCTTGATATTTTGTATGGGCAATTATCATTGTATGAAGAGTATCAATACTAACATCATCAAATGAAATTTGGATTTTTTCTTCTAAAGATAATAGTAGCTTTTCTCTTATTTTATTTGCTCTTCGTAAAATCCCTTCACCCTCTTCAAAATCTAATCCCATTTCATCATAATCAAATTCACAATATTCATTACAAAACTTATAAAACTTTTTAATAAGTCTATCTTCATCTAAAAGTGATATTTTTAGTTTTTCGAAAAGTTCATCTCTTATTTGTTCTACTGAATTATCTTCTTCTATCTCATCTACTAATTCTATATCTTCAATTTCTGTTCTTCTATTTTCGCTCATGATAACTCCATAATGTTTCTTCTTCTAAATTTGCTCTATTTATTAACTCTTCAAAAGGTTTATAAGATTCTTTATATCCCATACTAAAATGATCTTTTATCCAATACCCTAAATATAAATAAGGAACATTTGCCTTTTTTGCAAGGCTAATTTGTGCTAAAATTGAAAACTTTCCAAGAGATAGTTCATCGTAATCATGATCATAGTAACAATAAACAGCAGATAAACCTTCACTTAACATATCACTAAGTGCAACTGCTACTAACTTATCTTCTCTAAAATATAAGATTTCTTTACCAAATTCATGGGCACCATTTACATAAGAATTATGATATTCTTGTACATCGATTATATTTTCATGCCAATCTTTTTTATTTTTCATATGATTATGATATTTATTGAATAAATCAATATGTTCATAACTTACAGTTGGTTTTTGGACATAAACTTTGGTATCTTTATTTTTACTCATAACTCTTTTTTGTGATTTTGTAAATTTAAAGTTTTTTATATCAATTCTTATAGTTTTACATTCGTTACAAGTTTTACATTCTGGTACAAAGTGCATATTCCCAAATCGTCTCCAACCTCGCTCTAACATAGCAAGTTGCTCTTCTGTGGTACAGTGTTCCATATATCTATATCTAATATCTGATATTTTATCATCAAAATAAGAACAAGGTTTATTTTCTTCTAGAAATTCTAGTACTTGAGCATTTCTAACCATTTTATTTACCTAAACAAAATTCACCAAACATAACATCTAACATTTGTCCATGTTCATATGGTCTTGTTATGTTTGAAATATTTTGTAATGCTTCGTTTATATGGTGTGCAAAAAACTCTAGCTCACCAGTCTCAAGTGGAGTAGAAGCATCTTTTATATGCACAATTGTATTTTCTACTTCAATTACTTGTTGTTTTGATATAAGTGTAAGACCATCATCACTCGAGTTTACATTTAGTATCTCTTCTAAAGAATCAATAAGAGGATTAATTGTATCTTTTGTATTTAATCTTAAACAACTTTCTTTTAACATATCAGAATTTAGTTTTTGCGGTAAATCAGACTTTGTAACTACTATTATTTTATTTTTATTTATATCTTCTATTAGTTCAATTATTTTTGTATCTTCACTATCAAAATTTCTACTTCCATCAAAAAGAGCTATTACAATATCTGATTCTTCTATAGCTTCTTTTGATTTTTCTATACCTATTTTCTCAATCTCATCACTAGCTTCTCTTATTCCTGCTGTGTCAACTATTTTTATTATATGAGTTCCTATTTTTACACTCTCTTCTATGGTATCTCTAGTAGTTCCAGCTATATCACTTACAATGGCACGATTAAAATTTAAAAGCTTATTTAAAAGGCTTGATTTTCCAACATTTGGTTTACCAATGATTGCTACTTTAAAACCATCTATTAAACCTTCTCTTCTTTTACTAGCTTCTAAAGTATTTGTTAGTTTTGTTTCAATTTTTTCTAGTTTTTCTTTAATTTGATCAAAAATATCACTTGGTAAATCTTCCTCTGCATAGTCTATATTTACTTCTGTATAAGCTAACATAAAAAGTAAATCTTTTCTAATATCTTCAACAAAATCTTTTAGTTCACCTTTTAGCTGCTTTGCTAAAATTTTTACAGCATCTTCACTTTTTGCTTCTATCATTTTTGATATAGCAAGTGCTTGGGTTAAGTCTATTTTTTGATTTAGATATGCACGTTTAGAAAATTCACCTGGATTTGCAATTCTTGCACCATGTTTTATACAAGTTTCAAGTACTAAATTTGTAATAGCAATACCGCCATGACATTGGAACTCTACAACATCTTCACCTGTAAATGAATGTGGGTTTTCAAAATATAAGAGTAATGCTTCATCAATAAGCTCATCATTATAATCATAAAGTTTTGATAGTTTTGCATATCTAGTAGTTATACTTTTTTGTTTTGATATTTTTAAAGCAATATCTAAAGAATCAACACCACTTAATCTTATAATTGAGATAGACCCAATTCCATGTGCTGTTGCTATTGCAACTATTGTTTCTTCATTTATCATAAGAATTTAAATATATTTTAGTTTGATTTATATTCATTAACTAAAATATACTTATCTCCTTTTTGATTTGTTTTTACTGCCACATATTTATTTGGGAACTCTTCTCTTAGTTTTGTAAGTGCTATATGTACTAGAATTCCATCAAGAGTTTTTGTTTTATAAAAACCTTCCTCTTTAATTGTTTGAATAACAGGAGTTAAGTATGTAAATATCGCTTCTTCTTGGTTTGTTAAAAATTTTGCAACTTCAAGTCTTAACATCATTCCATATTTTTCATTTATCCAATTAAATAAAATATATGATAATGCTTTATATCTATAACCTTCTTTACCTATAAGTAAAGCACTGTCTTCACCGTTAAACTCTATATAAACTGTTTTATTATCATCTATTATATCAACTTGTATCTCATCTATTTTATAACAAATTTTTGAAAATAGATTATTTAAATCAGTTTTTATTTCATTTATTAGGTGATCTTTATTTTTATTTATTATTGGAGTTTGATGAAGTTTTTGTTCTTCATTTGAGTAAAAATCATCAAAGATTTTTTCTTTTTTTACTTGTTTTATAGTAGATGGTTTTGGTTCTTCTTCTTTATTTAAAGAGTTGAGCTTAGAAGTTAGAGTTTCTACTTTTGTATTTTTCTTTTCCTCTTTAAAACTCTCTTTTTTATGATGGTTTGGTTTATTTTTATGATATGCCATTATTTTGGCACTTTTAGCAAAGAATCCAAAGACCCCTTTGCTAGGGGCTTGAATAATATCTATTTTTAGATCAGTTATAGAACATTTTAAAGTTTTTGAGGCTTTTTCGTAAACCTCTTCAAAAGTTTTACCTTCAAACTCTTTTGCCATAATAAATCCTTTTAGTTTTTATTTTTGTGCTTTTTCTCTTCTAAATGTTTTTCATGTCTTTGTTCTCTTGCATTTGAGAATATTCTATTTACATAATACTGTTGAGAAATAGTAAATAAGTTATTTACAAACCAGTATAGTGTAAGTCCTGCTGGGAACCATAAAAAGAAAAATGTAAATACTACAGGTAATAATTGAAACATTTTTTGTTGCATAGGATCAGTCATAGTATTTGGTGTAATCTTTTGTTGTAAGAACATAGAAGCACCCATTAAAATTGGTAATATAAAGTATGGGTCCATTTCTGCTAGGTCATTGATCCATAAAATCCACTCACTACCTTTTAATTCAATTGAGTTTAATAAAACTCTATAAATAGCAAAGAATACTGGGATTTGTAAAATAATAGGCAGACAACCACCCATTGGATTTGCACCTTCTTTTTTATAAAGTTCCATCATATGCATAGATGCTTTTTGTTTATCATCTTTATATTTTTCTTGAATTTGTTTGATTTTTGGAGCAAGATCTTTTAGTTTATTCATAGAAACCATACCCTTATGAGATAATGGGAATAATACAAGTTTAACTAATATTGTTACAAAAACAATTGTCCAACCCCAGTTTCCTATATAGTTATAAATAAATTGAAGCATAGCAAACATAGGCTTTGCAATAAACGTAAACCAACCATACTCTATAACATCTGCAAGGTTTGGATTAAGAGCTACTAATGTATTATACTCTTTTGGTCCAGCATAACCGTGTAATTTGATACCATCTTTAGCTTGTATAAAAATATTCGGAGAGTCATTTGAATCTTTCATAACACTAAGAGCCATACTTGTATCATAGTTATATAATACAGTTGCATAATATCTATCAAAAGCTGATGCAACATTTACACCAATAAACTCTACATTTTTATCCATATCTTCATCTTCAATAATATTTAATGTTCCATCATTTAAAGCTAATAGTGCTCCATGATCTGCATACATATCAGCAAGAACATTTGGTCTAAATCCAGGTGTGATAAAAAATATTGCTTTATTTGTTGTACTTACATCAATATCATAATGTCCATCAGGATAAAATGTTAAAATTTTTGTAAGAGTAGTATTTGATAATTTTTGAGTAAGTGTAAGTTTTTGTACTTGAGATGTAGCATCAATATTATTACTTGAAGCTGTCATATTTATTTTAAAAGCTTCATTATTTATATTTGTATCTGCAAATCTAATTTCTAAAGGTCTTAACTGATTTGTATCAAATAGGTGAATTTGTTTACTATCTCCATCTATATATCGAGCATCTTTAAGTGTAAGTTGGCTAATTCTACCTAAATTATCAATTTGTATAATATTAGTTTTTGTTTTAATTGTCGAAAGTATTCCACCTGTTGCTGTAGCATTTGTTGCTGGTGCTTGATTTGAGGCAGTTGTACTGTTTGATATAGAAGGAGAACTTACTTGTGAAAGTTGTGGCGCACTATTTGTAGCTTTTTGTTCTACTACTTTATTTTGTGCATTTGCAGTATTAACTGCAGCTTGTTTTGGTTGTAAATATAAAAAATCATAAGCTATAAAAAATGCAAATGATATTGCAGTAGCTATTAAAATCCTTTTTTGTGTTTGTGCTTTGTTTAAATTGTTATCGTTCATTGACATTTATTTATCCCATTTTGTATTGTGTTTTATTATTAAGCAGTAATTGTTTTCTACTGGAATTTTCCAGTATTTTACCTTAATCTTTTTAAATTTTAGATTTATTTTATTCTCATTTGGACATTTTGTTTTTACATAATCAAATCCGCCAGAAAAAAGTGGATTGCATTTAAGTATTCTTATTATTGAAAAGTATAATGCTTTTAATATATTATTATTTTCAAATTGAACTTTTGCATATGATGAACAAGTTGGGTGATATCTACAGCTTCCAAATGAAAGGATAGTTAAATACTTTTGATAAAAATTTATTAAAAAAAGTATTATTTTTTTCATTTATCTATATAAATCCAGTTTTTTTATAGCAAAATTAAAGTCTTTTTGTAAAGTTTTGTGATCTCTTTGGAAAAGTTCATTTTTTGCTACAAATATGTATTTGCCATCTTGTAGTTTAAATTCTTTCTCTAAAACTAAAGCTCTAAGTTTCCTTCTAGCTTTATTTCTATAAACAGCATTACCTACTTTTTTAGATGATACAAAAGCAACTTGTAGTTGTTCACTTTTTTGAAAAAAGACAACAAAACTTTTTGTATGCCATTTTTTATTGCTTTTATATATTTGATTAAACTCTTTTTCTAGGAAACGTTTGCTTCCTGCATTTTGAGCATTTATTCTATGTGATTTGCTTAAACAGCTAATCTTTTTCTACCTTTAGCTCTTCTTGCTTTGATAACTCTTCTACCATTTTTAGTAGCCATTCTTGTTCTAAAACCATGAGTTCTTTTTCTTGGTGTGTTATGTGGTTGATATGTTCTTTTCATCCCTAAATTCCTTTTTTGTAAAATAAGTTCGGGATTATATTTAAAATATACTTAAGTTTTTATTAGTTTAAAATATATTTAGATTATATATTGTTATAATAAAAATAAATGTACAATTCCTATATTAAATAATTCAGGAGAGTAAAATGAAAAAAATAATTTTAGGAACAATAGTTTGTGCTGCGGTAGCTTTTGGAGCTGATACAGCAGCATGTAAAGGATGTCATGGACCAGATTTAACTAAAACAGGTATTATGGGAACATCAAGTAAAAATATCACTAAAATGTCTAAAGCAGATTTTATAAGTGCAATGAATGGATATAAAGCTGGAACATATGGTGGGTCAAAAAAAGCTCTTATGAAAGGTCAAGCAAATATGGCAGGTGACCCTGCAGCATTTGCTGATGCATTAGGATTAAAATAATTAATTGTTTCCCAAGCCTTTTGGCTTGGAAACTTTAAGAAATATTTACAACTATTTTATTATCCTTAACATTAAACTCTACACTATTACCTTCTGTTATTTTATCTTCAAGTAACATATCTGCTAATTTATCTTCTACTATTTCATATAATGCTCTTTTAAGTGGTCTTGCTCCATAAACTGGATCAAATCCTGCATCTGCTATATATGCTTTTGCCTTTTCACTCATAGTTAGTTTTATATCTTTATTAGCAACTTTAGTTGCAATAGCTTTAAACATAATATCAACAATATTAGTTATAGCTTCAAGTCCAAGTTGTTCAAATATTACAATATCATCAAGTCTATTTAAAAACTCTGGTCTAAAATGGTTTTTTAATTCATTTAGTACTTCTTGTTTTCTACTTTCTTTATGGTCAATATTAATAATTTTATTACTTCCTATATTTGAAGTTAAAATTATAATTGTATTTTTAAAATCAACGGTTACACCTTTGTTATCTGTAAGTCTTCCATCATCAAGAACTTGAAGTAAAATATTAAATACATCAGGATGTGCTTTTTCTATCTCATCAAAAAGTAGTACACTATAAGGTTTTCTTCTAACTGCTTCTGTTAGTTGACCACCCTCTTCATATCCAACATATCCCGGGGCTGCTCCTACGAGTCTACTTGCACTATGTTTTTCCATGTATTCAGACATATCAAATCTAATAAGTGACTTTTCATTATCAAATAAAAACTTTGCTAATGTCTTTGCTGATTCAGTTTTACCAACACCCGTAGGGCCTAAAAACATAAAACTACCAATAGGTCTAGTTTCATCACTAAGACCAGCTTTATTTCTTTTAATAGCTCTACTTATTGCTTTTAGTGCTTCATCTTGACCTATAACGTCTTGTTTTAAAACATTTTCAACTTCTAAAATTCTTTGTTTTTCATTTTTTAACATTTTATTTACAGGGATTCCTGTCCATCTTGAAACAATACTTGCTATTGCTTCATCATCAACAAAGTTTCGAAGTAGAGTTCCTACCTCTTGCATTTTTTCCCATTTTTCTTCATTTTCTTTTATTTTTCTTCAAGTTCTGGAATTTGACCATATTCTATTTGAGCAGCTTCTTCAAACTTACTTTCCCTTTTTGCACGTTCTGCTTTAGCTTTTAATTCTTCTATTTGAACTTTTATATTTGAAACTGCATTAAATGTCTCTTTCTCATTTTCAAATTGTGTTTCGAGAGTTCGCATCTGTTCTTTTAGATTTGATAACTCTTTTTCTATCTCATCTAATCTTCCTTTATTTGAAGCTGTTTTTTCCATTTTTAAAGCTTCTTTTTCAACTTCAAGTGTCCCAATAGCTCTTTTTGTAGTTGAAAGAACAGTTGGTTCAGATTCTATTTGCATTTTTAATTCTGCCGCTGCTTCATCAATAAGATCAATAGCTTTATCAGGTAAGAATCTATCTGTAATATATCTATGACTTAATTTTGCAGCACTTACAAGTGCTGAATCATTGATAGTTACATTATGATGAGTTTCAAGTTTCTCTTTTATACCTCGCAAGATTTGTAGTGCTTCATTTACACTTGGTTCATCTACATTCACTGGTTGAAATCTTCTTTGCATTGCTGTATCTTTTTCAAAATACTTTCTATACTCTTTTAATGTAGTTGCTCCTATTGTATGAAGCTCTCCTCTTGCTAAAGCTGGTTTAAGAATATTTGCAGCATCCATACTACCTTCACTTGCACCTGCTCCTATAATAGTATGTATCTCATCTATGAATAAAATTATATTTCCAACTTTTTGTACTTCTTTAATGACAGCTTTTAATCTATCTTCAAATTCCCCTCTATATTTGGCTCCTGCAATCATAGCACTCATATCAAGAGTAACTACTTTTTTGTTTTGTAAAGAAGTTGGAACATCTTTATTTACAATTCTTTGAGCTAAACCCTCAGCAATAGCTGTTTTACCAGTTCCTGGTTCACCTAAAAGTATAGGATTGTTTTTGGTTTTTCTAATTAAGATTTGCATCATTCTTTGTATTTGCTCATCTCTTCCTATTACTGGGTCAAGTTTACCTTCAATTGCTTTTTTATTTAAATCAATTCCGTATTTTTCTATAGCTTCAAGATTATCATCAGCACTTTGTGAATCAACTTTTGCACCACCTCTTATAGCTTCTAGTTCTTTTTTTATCTCATTTAAATCTAAATATTTCCCTAAAATATCTTTAAATACTTTTGTCTTTAGATTTGCAATTATCCAAGTATCAACTGCTAAAAAACTATCTCCTGAGCTTGTCATAAGTCCACTAGCAAGTTCTAAAGAAGCTACAGTGTTTCTACTTATTTTTATATTATCTTTTGAAACAGAGCTTGATGTTACAAGTTTTGAGGCTACCCTTTTAGCTTCAAGTTCAACAGCTGTTTTATCTATATTCATTTTATTTAATAATTGATTTAATACACTATTTGTATTTGTCAATAGTCCCCAAATCACGTGTACTACTTCAACTTCTTGATTTTTATTATGTAAAGCTAAAGATAGTGCCGATTCTATAGTTTCTTGCATTTGGTTTGTTAGTTTTTCAAAAATATTATTACTCATTTATAATCCTTATTTAAATATATTGGCACTTAAATATCTAAAGTGCTAATAAAATTATAACACTTTAGTGTATCTTTGTCAAGTTGTAATTATAAATAAAAAAAGCAAGGAATATATCCTTGCTTGAAAAGTTATTAAAAAAGTGTTATAAACTACATCCTTGACCTACACTTGTATGAACCTCTTTTAGTCCACAATTACTACAGTCGTATTCAATTTCAACTATTCCACTACAACCATGTTTTTTAAGAATATTTTTTTTGATAGCTTCTACTTTAAATAGTGCACCAGTGTTTTCATCTTTAAAGCTTTTGGTAGTTGCATAACAAGCAGGACAAGTACCACTATCTAGTAGTGCTTGTCTTGATTTTTTTGATTTAAAATATAAAAGAATAGAAAATACAGCTATTAAAAAAAATAGTAAAATAGCTATAATTGTATACATAAATTAATTATTTAACTATATTATAGTTTTTCATAACCTCTTCAATTTTCTTCATATTTGAAGAGCTTGGAGGTGTTAAAGGTAATCTATATTCTAATGTATCAGTTAATCCTGCTATATACATAGCAGCTTTAATTGGAATAGGATTACTTTCACAAAATAAAACACTATTTATATTATATAAATCATTGTTGATTTTTCTAGCAGCTTCAAAGTTACCAGCTAATGCTTCATGTGTTAATTTACTTTTTAAATCAGGTAAAAGGTTTGCTGTAACAGAAGTGATACCTGCACCACCATTTGCTAAGATTGGAAAATCAATAGGATCATCACCACTTAAAACTTTTAGTTCAGGTCTTTGACCTAAAAGTTGTGTTGTTCTATCTAAACTTCCTGTAGCTTCTTTTATACCATAGATATTTTCACAATCATCAAAAAGTCTGATTACTGTATCTGCTTCTATATCAACACCAGTACGTCCTGGTACGTTATAAAGCATAAAACCTAAATCTGGAACTGAATTAGCAATTGTTTTATAGTGTTGGTAAAGTCCCTCTTGAGAAGGTTTGTTATAGTATGGGCTAACTGAGAATATAGCATCAACTCCACATTTTTGAGCATGTTTTGCAATCTCTATTGCTTCTGCTGTTGAGTTACTTCCTGCACCTGCTAATACCTTAGCAGTTGTACCCTTTGCAACTTCTACAGCTATTTCGATACATCTTTTATGCTCATCATGTGTTAATGTAGCACTTTCTCCAGTTGTTCCTACAGGACAAATAGCATTAATACCATTATCTATTTGTCTTTGTATTAACCTTGCGTAAGCTTGCTCATCTAACTGATCATTTTTAAATGGTGTAATGATAGCAGTTGTAGCTCCTGTAACAATTGTCATTATATTAGTTCCCTTTATTTTGTTTATAATACGAATCCGCGATTATACCAAATATTGTATAATATTATATTGAATTGATTAAATAGACATAAAGATATAAAAAACATCTTTAATATAAGGGTTCGCTCAAATAGTAAAGCTATTTTTTATATCGTTTCTTATAACTGTTTATTTAGTTATCATTGTTTAAACAAACAATGAATAGACAAAACCAAACATTAAAGTAGAGAGGATTATAAATATTTCAGATGATTTATTATTTTCACCTAAAAGTCCAATTCTAACTTGATTTAGACCAATAAAAAATAATACTAATAAAATTGCAAATACTAATTCCATAATATACTCCTTTTATGTTGTTTATAAAAAATTATATAATAGGAAAATTTAATAAGATAAAATTATACATATTAGTTTTAATATTTAATTTTATCTTATAAATAACTTAAAAAATTACTATCTAGTCTTGCTTTATTTTCTTTTCTAATTTTGAACTATAAAAGGATATCGGGTAGGTTAATAAAAGATAGCCAATAGCTAAAGGTATATAGCTTTCTAAAAGTTGAATAGGTATAGGCATTAACTTCTTGAGCATTCATTGTAAACTCACTTATAGAGATTATTGATAATAATGAAGAGTCTTTTATAATAGAAGCAAATTGACCTGTTAGAGGTGGTAACATTCTTTTAAAAAGCTTGAGGAAATATAATGAGTTTATAAACTTGATAATTTGATAAACCAAAAGACAATCCCGCTTCATACTGAGATACACTTATACTACTAATAGAAGCTCTTATAATCTCACTTACGTAAGCTCCTGCAAATAAAGCAAGTATAACAACCCCTACAATATATCTATTATCAAATCCTAAGTTATTTGCAAAAACATAAAAAAATATTAGTATTTGTACAAGTAGTGGTGTTCCTCTTATAATCTCTATATAAAATCTTGCAAAGAACCTAAGTAATATTATTTTTGAATTTTGTGCATAAGCAAAAAATAGTCCAATGATAAAACTTAATATTAGTGCAAAAAAAGATATTATGATAGTCATTATAAAACCATCTATAAATTTTTGTTTGTATTTAATTATCCCATCAAAGTTAAAATCATAATTAACTGATGTAAACATAATATAAAGTATAAAAACTATTATAGATGTAAGGATTGTTAGGTTAAAGATATAAATACTAGTTGGTAGTTTTATATCTTCTTTTTTTGATATTTTCTGTATAAAAAGTTTTTTAAAATTAATAAGATAGCCTTAGAAAAAGAAAGGGATACCTAATTTATCAAAAGTTGCTCTGGCGTCTTTTAAATACTTGTAAGATAATTCATCAAAAGTTTTATCTTCTTTAGATTGTTTTATAAACTTATCTATGTTAGATTTTAATTCATCATCACCTTTTTTAAGAGCTATTCCCCAATATTCAAAATCTTTTTGAAATGATGCAAGAATAGGTTTTGTTGTTGTTTGATTTTTCAACCAGTTTTTATATATAGTTAATTGATCATAGATAAACCCATCAGCTTTTCCCTGAGCTACTTCTAATACACAAGCACTTTCTTTATCAAATACTAAAATATTTGCTTCTTTTAAATTATCTTTTGCATAAATATGACCAGTTGAACCTTTTTTTACTGCAACTGTTTTATCTTTTTGGTTTAGATCATTTATATTTTCAACACCAGAGTTTATTCCAGCTAATATTGCTAAAGATGATTTTGCATAAGGTTGTGAGAAATCAATAGTCTTTTTTCTTTCATCTGTAATGGTCATAGAAGAGATAATAATATCAACTTTTCCTGTTTTTAATGATGGTATTAATCCATCCCAAGCAATATTTTCTATTACTACATTTCTATCTAAATACTTACCTAAGGCATAAGCTAAATCAACAGATACCCCAGTTGGTTTTCCACTTATATTAGTCATTTCAAAAGGTGGATAAGCTAACTCCATACCAACTTTTAAAGTGGCTTTTTGTTGGGGTTTTGAATCATTACACGCAGTAAATATAAGTGTTAGCATAACTGCTAATAAAATAGATAGCTTTTTCATTATTTTCCTTTTTTTAATATAACTGTTGTTGAGTTATCAATAGTTAAATATCTTTTTGCCACTTCAACTATATCTTTAGTTTTTAGTTTTTCAATACTTTTTTCATAACTCATAAGTGGTGAAATATCACCTCTTGTTAAATAAGTTCCATAAAGGCTAGCTACACTACTAGAGCTTTCCAAAGAGAATATAAAATCTGATTTTGTATTTTTTTTGATTTTATTTAGTTCTGATTCTTTTACATCACCTGCTTGGATTTTTTTTATCTCATTCCATATCTCTTTTTCTACATCAGTAGCTTTAATTCCTGGATTACAAACTGCTAAAAATAGATAAACTCCTGGATCTTTTAATTCCATATTGTAAGCATATACTGTATTTACCATTTGTTTTTTATCAATTAGAAGTTCATTTAATCTACTACTTTTACCAGAACTAAGAAGTTCACTTAAAGCACTTAGTGCTACTTGGTCTTTATGCAAATAGTTTGGAATATGAAAGTTTATAGCAAGCATTTCTACTTGTGAATCTTTGTGTATAATAACTCTTTTTTCACCATCTTGTTTTGGTTCAACAGTATGTAAATCTTTTTTGATTTTTTTACTTTTTTTAGTATTTTTTATCTTAGAAAAATACTTTTTTGCTGTTTTAAAAACTTCATCTTTTTTAATATCCCCTGCAACTACAATTATTGCATTTGATGGAGTATAATATTTAGAGTGAAAATCTCTTATATCTTCTATTGACCAGTTTTGAATATCAGACATAAATCCAATAGGTGTCCAATGATATGGGTGATAAGTGTAAGTATTGTTAAATAATTTAAAGTATAAATATCCTGTAGGGTTATTATCTGTTCGCCATCTTCTTTCTTCTGCTACTACATCACGTTCAGGTTGAAATTCTTCATCTTTTAAAGTAAGATTTTCCATAAGGTCTGAATACAACTCAAGTGATTTTGAAAGGTTTTTTGAACTTGATTTTATATAGTAGTGCGTATAGTCAAATCCTGTTGAAGCATTATTTACTCCTCCAAAACCTTTTACGATAGTATCAAATTCACCTGCTTTTAAATTTTTTGTTGATTTAAAATTTAGGTGTTCTAACATATGTGCTATACCACTTTTCCCCATAACTTCATCACGACTTCCAACATTATAAAATATATCAGTTGTTATTACATTACTTTTATTATCCATAGGTATTGCAATAATTTTTAATCCATTTTTTAAAGTTTCTTCATAATATTTAGGTAGGCTATTTTTTGCCATTAATACTCCTTGAGTTAGTAAAAAAATTAATATTAAATTTTTCATTTTATTTATTGTGAAGTGAAACGTTTGCATTATTTATTACTTCTTTTGCGAAAATCTGCTCCAATTGCTTCACTTATATTGTTATATCCATCTGCTTTTATAAGTTGGATTAATTCTTCATTTATATTTTTACACATAGATGGACCTTGGAATATAAATGCACTATATATTTGAACTAAACTTGCACCAGCTTTTATTCTTTTATATGCATCTTTAGCATCACTTATTCCACCAACACTTATAAGTGTAGTTTTATCATGTAATTCTTTTCCAATTGCTGCAAAAAGTTTATAAGATTTATCACTCATAACTTTTCCACTTATTCCACCAAAGTCTTGTGGATTTGGAAGTAGGCTATAATCATTTGTTGTGTTTGTTGCAATTATTCCATCTGCGCCACTTTTTATAGCTGTTTTACATAATTCTATAGCAGTAACTTCAGGCATATCTGGAGCTATTTTTAGAAGTATTGGAGTATCTGTTATCTCTTTTGCTAAACCAAATACTGCTTTTATAAATTCTTCATTTTGAAGGTCTCTAAGATTTGGTGTATTAGGACTAGAGATATTTACAACTAAATAATCACAAATATCTTTAAAGCCTTTAATTAAAGTTTCATAATCTTTTAAAGCTTCATTTTCAGGTGTTATTTTATTTTTACCAATACTTGCCCCAATTGGTATAGCATAAGGATAAACTTTAGATAAATTATCTATAACTTCATATGCACCATTATTGTTAAATCCCATAGCATTTTGTATTGCTTCATGTTCTGGATATCTAAAAAGTCTTGGTTTGTCATTTCCTGGTTGTGGTTTTGGTGTCATCGTACCAATTTCAGTATGTCCAAATCCCATTGCAGGCATAGCTTTTATCATATTTGCGTTTTTATCAAATCCTGCTGCTAATCCTATAGGATTATGAAATTTTATACCTAAAACTTCTTGAGTTAATATCTCATGGTTAACAAAATTTTTTTCAACCATATAGTTATTTAATGTTCGACAATAAGGCAATGTCTTTAGTCCAAATGAAGCTAAGTGGTGTGCCGTTTCTGGGTCAAAGTTAAACATAAATTTTTTTATTGTTTCATAAGTTATCATTGTATTCCTTGCTTTTAAAGGTGAAATTCAAAATTTATTTTATAATAATAAGCGTGTATTGTATCATAAGTTAGATTTTAATTTAATTTTCCTTTTAAGTATAAGGTGATAGTATTAGTTTATCTTATACTTAAAAGGAAAATAAAATGAAAAAATTTATTAGTATATTAGTTTTATTTAGCATATTTAATATATCATTATTAGGTGAAGAAAAAATACATAAAGTTGTAATTCAAGTTAGTACAGATGATCAAAGAACTCAAAATATTGCACTGAATAATGCAGTAAATTTACAAAAACTTTATGGTTTAGATAATGTTATTATTGAAATTGTGGCTTATGGGCCAGGTTTAGGAATATTAACAAAGAAAAGTAAACAAAGTTCAAGAGTATCAAGCTTAGCAATGAATGATATAGTATTTAGTGCTTGTTTAAATACAATGGCAAAAGTAAAAAGAAAAACAGGAAAACTTCCTCCACTAACAGAAGGTGTTGTAAAAGTACAAGCAGGGGTTGCTCGTATTGTTGAACTTCAAGAAGAGGGATATGCTTATATTCGTCCATAATTTATAAAAGCCTTTTTAGTTTTTATTTTTATTTGCTTAGGTATAATTAATAAAAATTAAAAGGTCTCTTTTGTATCTAAAATCTATATTTGTATTATTTATATTCTTCAGCCCATTATATGCAGAGTTTCAAAAAGTTAAAGTAGGTCATATTGATCAGTTTTATAGTGATAAACTAAGTAAAGATGATTTAATATATCTTATAAAAGAGATAGAAGATACTTTTCAAAGAGATTTAGGTTATGATGTTTTTGATTATAGTAAAGATGGAAAAACTATTAATATTCTTTATATACCAGATTCAAAAAAGAAAAAAGATTTACAACAAAATATACATAGTCTAAAAATGAGTAAACGACAAATAGATAAGACTGAAGAATATTTAATTGATATAAAAAAGAAACTTATAACATTTCAAACAAAACTAGATAAATCAAATCAATCATTAGATAATCAAATCAACTCTTTAAATAGATATATAGAAGAATCAAATAATAAAAAAATTACATCACAAGAAGAATTTGAAAAAATAAAAAAATATGAGATGGAACAAAGAAATAGTATAAAAAGAAAACGTGATATTTTTAATCAAAATAAAATAAACTTTGATGATTCTTTAAACAGTTACAATCAGAGAGTATCTTTATACTCTTCACAAATTGAGGAATATAATAACTTACAAAGAAAAATAGAAAATATAGCTAGTAATATGAAAGAGGTAAAAGGTGTAGCAAAAGGTTATACGCAAATTACTATGAAAACTTTTCGTAAAAATGGTAAAACTTACACTAAAAAAATAGAAAAAAGCTTTATGCAAAATATAGAGATATATGGTTTTGAAAGTTTAGAACATTTAAGAGCTATATTAGCACATGAATTAGGACATTTAGTAGGGCTTGGACATATCGAAGTTGAAGGTGCTCTTATGCATCCTATACTTCAAGGAAATCAAATACAAAAATTAGAACTTACCTATGATGATGTTCAAATTTTTAATAGTGAGTTTTAAATAGTGATGTTTAATTTAAAATATTTTCTTTAAATCTTTTATATCCAAATTCTTTTAGAGTTAAATGAAGTAAGATAAAACCACTTAAACTACTAGCAAGTGCCAGACCAACTGCTCCATAAGGTAAGATAAGAATAAGTGAAAAAATAATATTCCAAGCTAAAGATTTCATAGTTATTTTGGCTGCTAGGGCTTGTTTTTCATGAGAATATAACCAAAGTGAAAATATCTTGGCTATTCCAAAAGGTAAAAGACCTATTAAGTACATAGTTAATATTGTTGCTGTTTGCATTGTATCTTTAGTTTCAAAAGCTCCTCTTTCAAATAAAAGCCAAACTATAAAATTATCAAATACAATTCCTATAAGTGTAGCGCTTCCTAAAAGTCCTAGTAATATATAAAATGCTTTTTTTAAGTATCTAAGAGCTTGTTTTTCATCTTGCTTTTTAATTGCTTTAGCAATAGTTGGAAAAAGAGCAACTGAAGTTGCTATTGCAAAAAGAGCAAGTGGTAATTGAAAAACTCTATTTGCATAGTATAAATAACTAATACTTCCTGATATTAAAAATGAAGCTAACCATGTATCTAAAAATGCAGCAATATGAGCTGAACTACTTCCTACTACTGCTGGATAAAATTGTTTATAAAATTTTGACTGTTTAAAATCCTTTTTTTCTTTTTAAAACTTGTAGTAAAAAACTTTATTTTTAACCTTTTTATAGCTATTAAGTGAACAATAACTTGTAAAATACCACCAACTATTACACCCCAACTAAGATAAAAAGTAATTGTATATTTATCCATTTGTGAAGAGATTAAAAGAACAATTATAAGTGAAATATTAAGTAATGCAGTACTAAATGCAGTTGTTGCAAAGTGATGTTTATATTGTAAAAGTGCAGCTAAAAAAGTAACTATAAAAATAAGGGGCAAATAATAAAAACAAATAGCAACTAAAGGACTTGCTAAATCTATAGTTGATTGATCAAAACCAACAGCAATAACTTTTGTAATTAAGCCTGCAAATAATGTAACAACTAAACTTAGAAATATAATAAAAGCTAAAAATTGTAAAAAAATAACACTACTAAAACTTATTTTATGATTTGATTTTGCATAAGCAGGGATAAAAACTTGTGTAAATGCACCTTCAGCGAATATTCTTCTAAAAAGATTTGGTAGTTTAAAAGCAACAAAAAATATATCACTATATACATTTGCCCCAAGTATTGAAGCAGTGAGTAAGTCTCTTATAAAACCTAATATTCTTGATACTAAAATACCAGCGCTGTTTGTAAATATGTGTTTTAACATATACAAATTATATCAAATATATATAAAAGCAATATTTTTACCTTTTTTCTATTAACTGTATAGCTTCATTAAAGTGATATTTTTCAAGAGAAGATTTTATATCTTCAAATAGTTTATTATCATAACTATTTAATTTAATTATATTTAGATTTTCAACTAGTTTTTTATATTGATTTGGTCTTTTTGTTTTTATTTTATTTTTTAATTCTTCAAATAATTGATCAATTTTTTTATCATCAATATTGATTTTTGTATTATTATTTAGTTTTGTTTTAGTTTTTTTTGTATTATTTAATATATTAATATTTGTATTTTCATCAGATATTTTATCGCTTTGGTCTAGTTCTATTTCAAATATAAAGCTACTGCCAATATCTTTTTGTGATTCTACCCAAATTTTACCATCCATTAATTCAACTAATTGTTTACAAATAGCAAGACCTAACCCACTACCACCATATTTTCTTGTTGTACTACCATCAGCTTGGGAAAAAGATTTAAATAGTTTAGATATGTTTTCTTTACTAAGTCCAATACCTGTATCTTTTATTTCAAATTTATAGGTTTTAATATCAACTTTAGTTACTATTAAATTTACACTTCCTTTATTGGTGAATTTTATAGCATTTGATAAAAGGTTCGTTAATATTTGTGATATTCTATAAGAATCACCATATAAATTTTTATTAAAATCATTTGTATAAGTTACTATTAGAGGTAGTTTTTTTTCATCTGCTTTAAACTCTACAATATTTATAACAGAGTTTATTGTTCTTTCTAGATTAAAATTTATTTTTTCTATGTTTAATTTTCCAGCTTCAATTTTACTAAAATCTAAAATATCATTTATTGTATTTAATAATAAATTAGCATTATCATCTATTTTTTTAATATATTTTTTACTATAATTATTTAAATTAGATTCTAATGCTAAATGTGACATACCAATGATACTGTTCATAGGGGTTCTTATCTCATGACTCATATTTGCTAAAAACTCTGACTTTATTCTTGTAGCTTCGTTTGCTTTATCTCTTTGTATTGCAAGTTGTTTATTAACTATTGCTAATCTTCTATTCCAATAAATTGTACCTAAAATTATAAGTAATGAAACAAAAGCTAATTGCCAAAGAAGAGTGTAATCTGTTTGTATATTATATGTTATTTTTACCCATTTATTTAAAATATCTTGTTTAGTTCTTTCCTCAATTGAGTTAAGAGTTTTTTGTAATATTTGGGCTAAAACTTTTTCTTCTTTTCTTATTCCTACTCTTAATTGTATAGATTGCTCAAGTTTTCCAGAAATAGTAACTATTCCAGTAAAGTTATTTTGAATTTCGTGATTTATTACTATACTATTATCAATATATCCAAATATTTCACCTTTTTGTACTTTATCTAGTCCATCTTTTATAGAATCTACTTCTACTAAATTAATATCTGGATATTTCTTTTTAAGAATTTCATATATTGAGTACCCTCTAACTATACCTAAAGTTTTAGTTTTGATTTGTTTTATATTATCAATAAAAGGAATACCAACTTTAGTTGCAATAACTATATATGTATTAATATATGGTGTAGTAAAACTAAGAAACTCTTCTCTTTTCTTTGTCTTTGATAATAAAGATAAAATATCACACTGACCATTTTTAATCTTCTTTATAGAGTCAACCCATGTTTTAGTTGGAACTAATTTAATTTTTGTATTAATAGTTTTTGAAAATATATCAATATAATCAGAAACTAAACCAATATGTTTATTATTTTCTATTTTCTCAAAAGGCATCCAATTTGGATCAACACATAATCTTATCTCTTTTTTATTTTTTAGATATTGTTTTTGTTTTTTAGTTAGTATTACTGTATTTTTATTAGTATTTATCATGGAGTTTTCATCATAATATACGGTTAGTTCACCTAAGTGTGTTTTTGTATAGCTCTTCTCTTCTATAATTTTTTGTGTAGTTGTTTTATATTTTTTATATTTCTTAGGTAGTTTTTTAGTGAAGTGTATAATATTATTTTCATCTTTATAAGATATAAGGATAGTTTCATTTAAGAATAGTTCTTTTATAACAATTGCTTTTATATTATAGTTATTTTGTAAATCTCTTTGTATCTTATTTTTTAGTTCATCAAAGGCAAAGTTCACTAAAAATATTGTACTTGATTGAGCGATTATTTTAGATAAAGATTCTATCTCTTTTTTTATATTTAAATTTTGTAAGTTTTTATCTAAAGATATATTATGTTCTTGATTATTATTTATTATAGGTGTTGTATTGAATTTTATAAGTATAGAAAATAGTATAGATATAACTACAAAAATCATCATAATTATATTTATTGTTTTGTTATTCAATTTTTTACTCTTATTTATACTTATTTATGATTTTTTCATAAGTACCATCAGTTTTTATTTCATTTAAAGCTTTTTGCCATTTTTTTATAATACTATTTTTAGTATTTTTATTAAAAGCTATATATAGTTTTGATTCATAAATTGCTTCTTCCATTTTTACAGGTACAATTTTTTTTCTCAAATTCATATTTTTTAATTTATACATAAAGGCATGGTATTCTACAGGATAAAGATCAACTTTATTTTGTCTTAGTTTTGTTAAACTATAATTTGCTAAAGAGTTGATTTCTAAATTTTTAAATCCAAGCTCTGTAAGCTTTTCATCTGCAATAGTATCTTCTGCTACAACAATTGATTTTACTTTTTTTGCATCTTCTAAAGAGTTTATATTTAAGTCATCTCTAAAAGAGTTTTTAAAAAAAACCTAATTTCATAGAAGATATAGGACCTACCCATTTAAAAAGATTTTCTCTTTTTTTTGATCTTGTAGTTAAAAATAAGGCATAACCTTCTTTACTTAGTGTTATATTATAGCTTCTTTTCCAAGGAAATACTTTTATATCTTTTGTATTATTTATTCTTTTTTGTATTTCTCTTACTAAGTCAATACTTATACCACTTAAACCATCTTCTGTTTCCATCTGATAGGGTGTCCAAGTTTCTGTTAGTGGCTGAATAGTATCAATAGCCCAAGAAGAAATAGAGATAAATATAGTCAATAATATTTTTAGCATTATAATTTCTCCAGTTATTTTAAAAATTTAGTATATTTAAATTTAACTTAATAAAGATTTTATTTTTTTGCTTAATAAAAAGGGGAGTTTATATAAGAAAGTGTTATTTTTAATAAAAAGGTTAGATAACCTTTTTATTTATGTTATTAGAATTTATATTTTATATTTGCATAAATATATCTTCCTGGTTCATTTAGTAGCATAACTTCACCACTATTACCATCATTTAATAATATCAAATCAGCATATGTATTTGATACTGCGTATGTTTTATCAAATAAATTATCAACACCAGTAGTTAACTCAAAAGTTTTTGCAAAAGTTTTTTGTACTTTCATATTTACTACACCGTATCCAGAGATGGCTTGTTCTCCATTATCTGAATCATAATTATTCCATTTTTTAGCAGCAACTAATTCAATCATTCCATTTAGAGTATTATCATAATCATAATTTAATGCAATTGATGTTTTAAGTGGTGTAATATCAGCTAAGTCTTTATCTGTTTGATTAGGAAGAGCAGAATCTTTTTCACCTCTTTGATATGCTAGAGCAAAGTCTAAATATAAATCTTCACTAAAGTCATAAGATGTAGTAAGTTCAAAACCATATATTTTAGCATCAATATTTGTAAAAGCATTTGTTGTTTGACCTTTTTCTAGATAGATATAATCATCTAACATACTATAAAATGCTTTGAATTTTATATAAGCATTTTCATAATTTTTTTCTACTCCTAAATCAATCTCTGTATTAGTTGTTTGGTCTAATGTCGGAGTACCAAGCATAGCATTTGCAGAGCTTGTAAAATATAATTCTCTAGCATCTGGAACTCTTGATGCTTTTCCAATACCAATAAAATATTTTGTATCATTTGAAGTTGTGTATGTAGTAAATAAACTTAAATCTAATGAATTAAAGTCTTTATCTGTATAAGTAGAATTAGCAGTAGAGATTGTTGTGTTATTATATCTAGTACCAAGTTCTAGAGCTAAATTTCCATAGTTCTTATCATATTTTAAAAATATTGCATTATTTTTAGTATCAACATCATTTATTGGTTTTCTTCCAGTAATACCTGCTTTAGTACCTTTTCCTGTGTATTCGCCATCCCAGTTTCTGTTATTTGTATCTAATCCAACAGTAAATAAGGAATTAAAAGCATCTATCTCATTTATAACTTTTAAACCATTTTTATTTGTTGTAAGTTTACTAATAACTTCATTTACTGAATTTGTACCAGAGCTCATTCTATATTTTGTACTCATTGGGTGTTCAACATCAGATTTATAAGCTTTGATTTTCAAGTTTTTAGAATATTTACCTAAATTTTTTAGTTCATATCTAAAATTAAAAATATCACTATCATCATATAAAGCATCCATTTTACTATTTGGATATAAGATATTATCACTTTCATTTTTTGTAAAACTCAACTCTAATTCTTGATTTTCTTGTATATTAAAAACACTTTTTAACATATATGATTTTTTTTCAAAAGCATCCAAATTTTTATAGTCTGTTGCGTATTGCATTCCTGATTGAGCAGTACCATTTACAGCATCTCTTAATTGTTCCCAAAGTTCTTTGTTATCACCATCTTTATATTGTTCACCTTCTTCTTTAGAAGCCGTTAACATTATTTTTACTTTATTAGTTCCTCCACTTATTGAAGCACCAGCTTTTTTATATCCAAAGCTACCCGCATTTAAATATATTTCACCATCTAATTCTTCAGTTGGTTTTTTAGTTTCAATTTTTACTGAACCACTTAAACTTCCGAAATTTTCAACATCAAACGGTCCTTCACTTACTTTAATACTCTCAATATTTGAAGTTAAAACATGTGATGTAGGAGGATCCATTCTATTTGGACATGCTCCAAAAATCATACCATCATCAATAGTTACAGCAATATTATCTCTTTTTTGACCTCTTAATGTAATGTCATTTGCAATACCACTTCTTCTAATAATATTTACACTTGGTATTTTTTTATGTAAAGATTCTGCTAAGTCAGCACTTTTTACTTCACTACCACTTATATTTTGAATAGTTTTTGAAGTTAACTTTTCTGTGATTTCAATTGTTCCTATATCTTGTGCTTTAGATGATACTGCTAACATAG
>LLEK01000018.1_pt1 | contig 41441 bp, 44 predicted proteins | sample 595821 | NCBI WGS metagenome assembly LLEK01 (sample SAMN02919311, study PRJNA255460) | bioreactor metagenome | biome: chemostat; feature: culture 2011_25.1; material: sediment; isolation source: day79 25degC chemostat 2011 inoculated with Wadden Sea sediment taken from... | place: Germany: Bremen ...
GCTCATCTTTACTTTTCTCTTTGTATAACTTAATTATATTTTTATTTTTTTGAAGTTGTTCTATTAATCCACTCATTACATCAGTGTCATTTTTTATAATATATTCTAAAGTTGATGATACACTATTAAAATTTTCTTGTGATTTTTCTGATATATTTCTTTCTAAAAGATAAAAATTAGTGTAAATAGATATGCTTGCAATTATTATCAAACCTACTATTAAAGGAAATATTATTTTAAGTACTTTAAATTGAGACATGTATTATCCTATAAGTTTTAGAAATTTAAAAATAATATCATAATAAAAATAATAACCCATTATTTAATTGTTAAGTTTTTATACAATAATTAAAACTTATATAGATAAATAGGTGTTTTTAAAAAGTCATCAATTTTACTTAACTTAGTTACATTTGTATAAGGTAAGGCAAAAGTACTACTTAAAAGTGTCGGTTTTATATGACTATTTTTTATTTTTGCCTCTAATATATTCATACCTTCAGGAAATAAATAACACACATATAAAATATTTTTTTCAAACTCTATTTCTAAAAAATCTTCTTTTTTAAACTCTAAATTTTGTTGTCTAAAGATATATTTTAAAACTAAAGAGAAATAATAAGGAAAAGGAGATAGTTCATAACCTATGACTTTTTTTTGTAGGGTTTTGTTTTGCCATAATTAAAGCTAATGTTCCGAAACCTGAACCCAAATCAACAATAATATTTTCTTCAAAATCTCCACATCTTTTTGATATAAAAACTGAAGTTTTTAAAGAACTAAACATAGGAGATATTCCAACTTTTAGTGTCCAATAAACTACACTTAAAAGAATATATAGAAAAAATAATATAACAACTATTTCCAATAACTATTTCCTTAAAAACTATTTTGAAATATTGTACCTAAAATTAGTTATACTAACTTAACCCCTTTAGAAAAATCTATATTTAAATAAACTTGTTCATCTATATTATATTGTTTAAACATCTCATTATCAATAATAACAAATGCATAAGATTCACTTTGAAATCTAAAAGAGATAAATATATCTCTATGACTTCCATAGTTTACAACATTTACAACTTTTGCTTTTATATCACTTTGCTCTTTAGAAATAGAACAATATTTTGGTCTAATACATAAGCAATCATCATCTTTAGTTATAAAATTTGCTTTACCAAAAGACTTTGCTATTTGTTTTGTTTTTGGATTATTGTATATATTTTTTGGTGTATCACATTGAACAATACTTCCATTTTCTAAATACACAATCTTATCACTTAAAGCCATAGCTTCACTAGCATCGTGAGTTACAATAATTGCAGTTTTTCCACTACCTTTTAATATTTTTAACAACTGCTTTTGAATTGAACTTTTTGCCATAGAATCAATACTTGAAAAAGGTTCATCTAAAAGTATAAGATCAGGATTTAAGGCCATTGAACGAACTAAAGCGATACGCTGTTGTTGTCCTCCACTCAACTCATGAGGATATCTTTTTCCAAACCCTTCTAAATCTATAAGTTTAAGTAAACCATCTACTATTTTATCTTTTTCATCACGAGGTAATTTACTAACACCAAAAGTGATATTATCATAGATATTCATATGTGGGAAAAGTGCATAGTTTTGAAAAACAAAGCCTATATTTCTATTTTGAGGTTCTATAAAAGTATCTTCACTTGATATGGTATTTTCTTTATAAACTACTTCACCTCTATTTACATCTTCAAAACCAGCAATTATATTTAAAATTGTACTTTTACCACTACCACTAAGTCCTAAAAGTGATATTATCTCACCTTTTTGTACTTCTAAATTTATATCTTTTAATACTTCTGTTGTTTCAAAACTTTTATATATATTTTTTAATTCAAGCATATCACTTACCTTTTATTACTTAACATAACTGGTACTAAACATATTATTACTATACATAAAGCAAAAATAGAAGACTCTTGTACCATTGTATTTCCTGCATATTCAAATGTTTTTGAAGAAAGAGTCTCATAATTAAATGGTCTTAAAACTAATGTAAGGGGTAACTCTTTTATAATATCTACAAATACAAGTAAAAAACCAAACAATAAAGTTTTTTTCATTATTGGTAACTCTACTTTTAATAAAGTTTGAAAATAATTTAATCCTAAATTTCTCGAAGCTTTATTTACATTTATACTTGTTCGCTCAAAACTTGACTCAATCATATTTAACCCAACAGCTAAAAATCTAACTATATATCCAAATATTAAAGCAACCATAGTACCACTTAAAAATAGTTCAGCCAATCCAAAATTTTCTATTAAAAAATTATCCGTATCACCAAAAAAACTTAGCACTCCAACACCTATAACAACACCAGGTATTGCATACCCTACTCCTGCTATTTTTGTTAGATATTTCATATATCCATTATTGTTTATCCTTACACTATATGCTATAAAAAGTGCTATAAGAACAATAAAAATAGCACTAATACTAGAAGCTAAAAAACTATTTAATATAACTTGCCAAAAATCTTCATCTATAACATCACTAGCATATTTAAAAGAGTAAATCACTATCCAAACAAAAGGAACTATAAAACCAAAAGTAACTGGTATAGATAAAAACAAATATGCTAAATATTTTTTATACCCTTTTAGTTGCTCTTTTTTTACCTCTTTTGTTGTAGTTTCACTTTTATAAGAACTTTTCCCTCGACTAAACTTTTCAATAATAAGTAATATAAATATAATACTCATAGCAATTACAGATAAAAAAGCTGAACTTTTTGGATCATTTAGTCCAAACCAAGCTGAATAAATAGCTGTACTTAAAGTATCAACACCATAGTATGCAACTGCTCCATATTCATTTACACATTCCATAATTACTAAAGATAATGAACCTATAATTGCTGGACGTGAAAGAGGTAATATAATTTTATAAAAAAGTTCAAACTTACCTTTTCCCAAACTAAGAGCTGGGTTTAGTAAAGTTGCACTACTTTTTAAAAAAGATGATTTTACTATTAAATATATATAAGGATAAAGTCCAAGTGCCATAATAACTGCAACACTATTAAAATTTAAAACATCAAAAAACTGTTTATCAACTAAACCTATATCTCTTAAAAAAATATGAACAACCCCAAAAAATCCAAGAATATCACTATAAATATATCCTAATATATAAGTAGGTATTACAAATGGAAGAGCAAGAGAAAATGAGAAAAAGCCTACAAATCTAAAACTATAAAAAACTGTAAGATAAGCACTAATTACACCAAAAATTAAAGAAAGAAAAGAAACAAATAATATAAGTTTTAAAGTATTTAAAATATATCCAGTAAGAACTGTTTCTTTAAGATGATTGAGAGTATCACTATTTCCACCAAAAGAGTAAAAAAATAATATTAAAATTGGAACAATAATGATAAATGTTAATAAAGTACTATTAACACTATAAGAATTTATTTGTCTTTTCATAGTAGAAAAATATCGAAAAAACACTTAACATCTAATTAGAAATGATAGTAATTATCATTTCTAACTGATATAGTTATTATTTCCAGTTTACTTCATTGAAAATTTTAACAGCATTTGCATTATTTTTACCAAATGCTTCTAAAGGTGTTGTATCTTCTTTAAATATTCCCCACGATTTTAATAAATCAGATGGTTGAACATTTGGATTTACTGGATACTCATAATTTGCTTTTGCAAATAACTCTTGTGCTTTAGGACTTACTAAATATTCTAAGAATTTAATAGCATTTTGTTTATTTTTACTATACTTTACAACTCCAGCACCTGAAATATTTACATGAGTACCTTTTTCGTTTGCACCTTGGTTAGGGAAAAATACACCCATTTTCTTACCAACTTCAACCTCTTTTGACTTTTTAGAGTTAAGTAATTTTCCTACATAGTATGTATTTACAACTGCAAGATCACCAACACCAGCAGCAACTGCTTTCATTTGATCTCTATCATTTCCAGCTGGAACTCTAGCCATATTATTTACCATACCTTTTGCCCATTGTTTTGCTTTTTGCTCACCTTGTGAAGCTATAAATGAAGCAAGAAGTGATTGGTTATAGATATTGTTTGATTTTCTTATTAACACTTTTTTATGCCATTTAGGAGTTGTTAAATCATCGTATGTTGAAAGTTCTGATGGATTTACTGTATCTTTGTTATATACAATAACTCTAGCTCTTTTTGTTAAACCATACCAATATCCATCTTTTTGTCTTAGGTTACTTGGAACTGCTTTATTTAAAATATCAGAAGATACAGATTGTAATAAACCTTTATCTTGTGCTAAAACTAATCTTCCAACATCAACTGTTATAAGTACATCTGCTGGTGTATTTTTACCCTCAGATTCTATTCTTTTTATAAGTTGAGAAGCTTTGGCTTTAATTACATTTACTTTTATACCTGTTTGCTCTTCAAACATTTTGAAAAGTTTCTTATCTGTATCATAATGTCTATGCGAATAAACATTTACCTCACTACTAGCTATCAATGAACTAGTTAACACCGCTAAACTTAATAATAGTTTCTTTAACATATTTTTTTCCTTTAATTATGAGAATCATTATTGGAATTATAATATAAGAAAACTTAATAATAAATTAGTAGTGATAACTACTATCACTATTATTTATCCCAAGCCACTTCATTAAATAATTTAACAGCCTCTTTATTTTGAGCCCCAACTTTATAAAGAGCAGTTTTATCTTCTTTAAATTCTCCCCAAGATTGAAGTAGTTGTGAAGTTTTTGCATTTGGATTTACTGGGTATTCAAAATTTACTTTTGCAAACATCTCTTGTGCTTCAACACTTGCTAAAAATTCTATAAATTTTATAGCGTTTTGTTTATTTTTACTATTTTTAACAACTCCAGCACCTGAAACATTTATATGTGTACCACTTTGTTTTTCTCCTTGATTTGGGAAAAATACACCTATATATTGAGCTGTTTCTTTATCGCTAAAACTTTTACCTCTTAACATTTGTCCTATATAGTAAGTATTTACAATGGCTACATCAGCCATACCAGCTGCTATTGCTTTTAGTTGGTCTTTATCTACACCTCTTGGCTTTCTTGCCATATTTGCTTTTATACCACTTGCCCATTTTTTAGCTTGTTCTTTTCCATCTTTTACAATAAATGAAGCTAGAAGTGATTGGTTATATACTTCTGTTGATTTTGTTATAAGTATTCTATCTTTCCACTTTTTATCAGTTAAAGCCATATAAGTACTTAACTCATCTTTTTTTACATCATCAATATTGTATGCAATTACTCTAGCTCTTTTTGTTAAAGCAAACCATAAATTATCTTTATCTTTTAAATATGAAGGGATAGTTTTATCTAAAAAGCTAGAATCTATTTTTTGAAATATATTTTTACTTTTTGCTAACTCTAACATACCAACATCTGTAGTTAAAAGTACATCTGCTTTTGTATATTTTCCCTCTTTTTGAATTCTCTTTATAAGTTCAGCAGAACTTGCTTTTATCAAATTTACTTTTATACCAGTTTGTTTTCTAAACATCTTATATAATTTTTTATCCACTTCATAATGTCTATGAGAGTAAACATTTACTTCACTTGAAGCAAATAAAGATGATATAAAAATCAAACTAGCTATTAAAATTTTCATTATTAATTATCCTTTGGTATTAAGTGTTCGTACTTTTTATCTGTAAGAAGATTCATAAAAGCTACCAGTGCATCAATTTTTCGTTGTGTAAGAGCTTTTCCTTCTTTTAAAAGTTTCATATCTTCTTTTGATACTGCTACTTCTGGATCTTGCCAAGGTTTATTTGTTTCTGGATTTATTTTTCTTTCTTCATTTGTATATTTATCATAAAACTCAACTACAGTACTAAGTTTTTCAAATACACCATTATGCATATAAGGCGCAGTTACAGCTATATTTCTAAGTGTTGGAACTTTTATCTTTCCATCATAATCTTTTGCATTTTTTAGTTTCTTAATAGCAGGATTTTGCATAAGTCCATGATCAACAAAAGTTTTTGGATCAACTACATTTTTAGCCATAAGATTATGATTTTGAGGAACTCCTATATTTCTATACTCATAATTAGAAAATGTCTCACCCTTTGCATCTTCTTTTTTTAACAGATGACACGAAGCACAATTTGTATTATTATTACTAAAAAATAAACTTCTTCCTAAATCTTCTAATGGTGTTAAATCATATTCATCTTTTAAATATCTATCATATTTACTATCAAATGGTGCAAACTCTTTAGTCTTTTCAAAACTAGCAATTGCCCCAGCCATCTTGTCATAAGTTTTAGTTGCATCCTTAAAGATATCTTCCCCATAAAGTTCTTTAAATTGTTTATTGTAGCTTTCTACCATTGCTAATCTTTTAGCAACTTCCTCTTTGCTTGGCATTGCCATCTCTACTGGATTTAAAGGTGGACCACCTGCTTGTCCTTTTAAATTAGCTTCTCTTCCATCATAAAATTGACCACCTTTATATTGACCACTTTTTTTATCAAAATGAAAATCTGGACTAAACATAGCATAAGCAGCAGTTGGAGTATTTCTATCTCCTATACTTTTTAAATCATCTCCTAAACTTCCAGCACCTTTTACACCATTGTCTCTATTATCTATAAATCCATGTTCTGGATTATGACAAGTTGAACAACTTTGTGTATTATCTTTTGAAAGAATATTATCAAAAAACAATTGTTTACCTAACTTCACCTCTTTTTGTAAAATAACCTTTGCTTCTTGTTTTGTTGGCTGATTACTACATCCAATAAATCCTATAAGTACTACACTAGCAACTATTCCTATTTTCATCCTATTTTGCATATTTCTCTCCTAAATTTAAAAATGGCCTAAATAACAATTCAAAAAGACTTGTATAATCTTTTGTACCTATTCCAAATTTTATTTTTTGTATATTTTTTGAGTATTCTAAACTACCAAACATCTTATCCCAAATAGCAAGATAGCCACCAAAGTTTTTATTGCTATATTTTGTACTATGGTGTATTTGGTGTTGATATGGTGATATAAAAATATTTTCTATTAGTTTTGGATATTTTATTTTTATATGTGAATGTCTAAGATTTGAACCCATTAAAGAAAAAATAAAAAGTAAAATATTTACCCCTAAAACTTCAACAATACCTATCATAGCACCAAATAAATATATAAATATTCCAGTAACAAAACCAATACTTAGTGAATATCTAAACCCAAACAATATATTTTCAACTGGATGAATTCTATAAAAAGTAAGAGGATTTAATACTTTTGCACTATGATGAACTTTGTGAAACTCCCAAAGAAAAGGGATCATATGTAAAAATCTATGTAGCCAATATCTTGTAAAATCACTTACTATAAAAAGAGTTATAGTATAAAGTATAATTACATTTTCATAAGATAAAGCTACATCTACATAATCAAAATTATCACTTAAAAACTCATAAGTAAATATAGAAATTTCTTTAGCTGATATTACTATAGGAAATATCATAAATATTTTTATAAAATAAGATATAAAAAAATACTTATAGTCTAATATAGAACTTGGATGAAACCATAGTTTTTTAGAGGTATTAAGTCGTATCTCTTTTTTATTAAAATATAAATAAACTATAGCTATTAAAATTGATGAGACAATATAAACCCAAAATAATCTTTTACTTGGATTTGTAATATACTCAAAAACTAATAACTCATCAATCATATTTAGATATTCCTAATCCCCATCAGCATCTAATATTTTTGCATTCATTTTTAACGCATCAATAAGATAAATATAAAATGCTGTATGTACTTTTCTAAGACTTTTATACAAATCTTTTGCTTTTGTTAAATCATCATTTTGTATCTTTTCTATTAAATCTAAACTTTTATTTATAGCTTTTACAGTTCTTTTAGACTCATCACTTCTTACAATACTAGCAAAGTAATCTCCAAAGTCCTCAAACTTAGGTGAATCCATAACATCCTTATATGTTAAAAGTATTGACCTTATAGCATTTTGTGAATTTTTACTTATAAAATATTCTGATCTTTTTATATCTGGTTTATTTTTGTACTTTCTACTAAGTCCAGCAACATCTGCTACTCTCCACTCTTTTAGTTTATAAGAACTTTCAATTAACGCATTTATAATCATGGCATTTGCTTTTCTATCATCAGCATAAAAATCATTTTCATATTTTTTATATGCTTCATATATACTTTGTATGTGTAGACCTAGTGCATTTGTTATGATTGATAAAGCCTTATTTACCCTTGCATCATTTATATCTTTAGTAAAAAGAATATACTCTAAAGCATTTATAGACTTATGTGAATTTTTATATAAAAGAAGCTCTAAATCATCTTTATTACTTAAAATCAAATCAAGCTGTTTTTTTATATCTTCATTTCCTTGATGAAAAATATCTATATATCTAGGTGTGTCAAGATAGTCTTCATTTAATTCACCTAAAATATAAAAAGCTTCAACTCTTTTCCAAGATGAAACAAAATAGTCAAAAAACTCTTTTGATTCTTTTAGTTTTTTCTCTTTTATCTTAAGAGTAAGCCCTTCTATATCTTCTAATGCTATTTGTGCATTATTTAATACTACAAAGTTATATAAATCTTGATGTATTGTTTTTGTAGCTTCTTTATCTGATGTATCTGTTCTGTAATTTTGCGGTACTTTATATGTATCTGTTTGTGCTATTGAAAAACTAAAGCATAAAGCTAAAGCTATTAAAACGCGCGTAAATTTCATTTTTATAATCCCTTTAAGAAATTTAGTAAACTTTCCCTTTTATTTTTAGGTAAATTTACATAATTTTGTTTTATTTGTTCAGCTTCTCCACCGTGCCATAAAATAGCCTCTTGTAAAGTTCTTGCTCTTCCATCATGTAAATATCTTGGAGCTTTTTTTAGTGTTTTAGCATAAGAGCCTAAGCCCCATAAAGGTGTTGTTTTCCACTCTTGTTTTGAAGCATCAAACTCAACTCTTCCATCACTTAAACCTTCTCCCATATCATGTAAAAGCATATCAGAGTATGGTGACAATTCTATTCCATTTACACTGACAAGCTTATCAACGTGACATTTTACACAACCAATACTATTAAATATCCTTTTACCAACTTTAAACTCTTTTGTTTGTTTTGGTAGTGGTGTTTTTAAACTTTTTAGATAAAAAGCTATAGCTTCAACTCTTTGCATAGGAAGATCAAACTCATCTCTACCTTTTGGAGCTTTTTTACACTGTACTTGTGCATCTGTACAATTATCTTTTGGAAAAAGTTTAGAAGTAAGACTCATATCATTATTTGCTGCACCTGCAACTTGATGTACAACACTTGGAGCTGAAGCTTTATATGTATATCGACCTAATTCATAAGTATTTGTTTGAGGTGAAAAAACCATATTTGCTCGACCTGATATACCATCACCATCTTTATCATTTTCATCTACATTTTTTAGTATAGTTTCATCACTTACAAGCTCTAATAATCCTAGTCCAACTAAAGCTGGTGCTTTTCTAAAAGATAAAGATACATCTTTTTCTATATCTCCATATTGTAAATCTTCTAAAGAGATTATTGGTTTTTGTAGCTCAACTTTTTCACCATCAGCAAATATAAAAGTTGACTTTTGAAATTTTATATTGGGTTTTGCTTCAAAAGGAACATTAAATACACCATTTACAGATATTTGTCCCCCATAAATAGAGCTCGGAATAAATCCATTTTTATAAAATATTTTTTTGTGAGTTCGTGAGTTATTATTTGGAATTGATACTTTTATAATATTTGATCTTGATATATCACCTTTTTTTGTAAACAAACTTCCAATACCATTGTTTGGATGACAGCTAATACAGGTATTTGCATTAAATAAAGGACCTAAACCATCACGTGCAGTTGTTGCACTAGGAGATTCTACCCATGGTATTTTAAAAAAGCTTTTACCCAATATTGCTTGATCTATTTGCTCATCAGATAGTCCGTTTATTTGCTTAGAAAAAGAGTTGATATTACCAGTTTTGGTAAAATATTTATTTATATTATTTGTGGCATTCATATTTGTAGCTAAAAAAGCTACAAATATAAGATTTGAAAATTTAAACACTACAGTTTTGTTTCCTCTGCATCTGTTACATCATCTACACTTAAGTTCACACCATGAGCAGAAGCTACATTTACCATCTCATCACCAAGTTTTCTCATTTGGTTTTTAAGTTTTACAATAACTCTTGCTTGTGGATCATTTGGTTTGATTTGATAATCAAAATGTCTACTAGTTTCAGCCAATGCATTAATAGAAGCTATTTTATCTTCAATAGATTTCATAAGAGTTAATAATCTTGTTTTAGAAGCATCATCTAAAGCATCAAAAGGAGCTTTTCCAAAATCTCTACTTTCATATGTACCCATTAAAATATTTTTAAAACCTTTGTAGTTTGTAACTATATCTCTATGTGTGTTATCTGAAAAACAACTATGCTCATCTTCTTCACTTGGAGTTAAAACTGCTACTGCAATTCTTTCATTTGCAAGTTCAGATTTTATAAATACACCCATACCAGCAAATATTTGTTTTAAAGCTTCATCTTTAGCTATATTTTTATCTCCTGCATTACCTAATAATGCAGCTCTATATAATCCAGTATTACCTTTTACATCTTTTTGCCAAGCACTAGATACCATCTCTAAATCAGATACAATTTTTGCAGCACTTGCTTTTAAATAAGCCATTCTTCTTTGAGCATTTTTGTCAGTTGTAAAATCACTTAATGGTCTTTGACCTGCTGTTAAAGCACCTTTAGTAATACTATCTTTTATAAAACTAGAATAATCTTGATCTTGTCCCCAAAGTAAAAACTCTACTGCATGGTATCCTGTAGCAACATTTGCTTCACCACCATTTTCATTTAAAGCAGTAATTGCATCAACAGTAATATTTGTTACATCAACACTAGTACTTCCTTCACCACCTGGGTTAAATTTACCTTTTGTATCAATAATATTACCTTTTGTTTTTACCCCTTTTGCATCAACAGTATAATCAATCATATTTTCATCTAATGGCCAAGCATTAATTTGACCTTCTAAAGCACCATAAGCATCAGCTACCCATCCCTCTTCAGCATCAATAGGACCATTTGAAAGTCTAAAAATCTCTGTTTGTCCATAAGACTCTCTTGATTTTAACCAAGCTGCTTTTGCCATACTTAAAGTATCTTTTGTAGGGTTTTTAGTAAACATATCAACTGCCATTTGTAAAGCTTTTGCATCATTTAACGCATCTGTATAATTTACTAAAGCAATATTTGAATAAGTTTCTAATACTGAAGTTTCTTGTTTATTTGGAGTAGAAGTATTGTTTCCAGTACAACCAGATAGTGCTAAAACAGCAGCAATACTTAAGCTTGAAATTATTAATTTTGACTTTTTAATCATTTTTATTTTTCCTTGAAAATTTATGTTATAATAAAGTTCAATATTTATTTTATTGAACACCTAAGTTAAAGATTATATAGTTTGAACCCTTTTATCTTTAACTTTTTAAACTAGCCTTATGAGAACCTATTCTTTGAGCTTTTTTTATATTCTTATTCTCCTCATATTTATAGTAAGTACCGTTTATCTTTGAATTACTTTTAATAAGTTGAAAAAACTTTTTTATAAAATCACACATAACTTACCTCCATTTTCATACTATAATAATAGTCGTTATCAGTATTATAATAGATTAAATCTTAATTATTACTAAATATTGATACTTATTATCACTATTATATTTATAAGTTATTGTAATTATCTTTGATTAGAATATATTATGAAAGAATATATGTTTTTGTTATACATTAAAAGATTAAAGGTAGTTAATTTAATAAACTACCTTTAGGGTTTTATCTATTTACCCTTATACCTTTCATAGAATTAGCAAGTAATCCTATGGTAGTACCATTGTGTAAAATAGCAGTTGTAAGTGGTTTAAATAACCCAACTGTTGCACCAACTAAAATAATACTATTTATTCCAACTGTTGCATTAAAATTATTGTTTATAAGTTTCATAGTTTTTAAAGATAATTCTTTTACTTCAACTACTGCTTCTATATCATCTTTTAAAAGTCCTATATCAGCTGTTGCTTTTGCTATATCTGCACCTTTACTCATACTAATACCAACATCAGCACTCATTAAAGCAGCAGCATCATTTATCCCATCACCTACAAAAACAACTTTTGCACCTGAAGCCTTTATATCTTTTATCACTTGAGCTTTTTGAGTAGGTTCCATTGAAGCATAAACCTTATCTATACCTAATTCATCTGCTAATTTTTTTGCTTTAGATTCTATATCACCTGTTAACATAACAGTTTGTTTAACACCTAAAGATTTTAATTTTTTTATCATATCTTTAGCATTTTCTCTAACCTTATCTCTCATACCTATGGTTCCTAGTAACTTACCATCGTATCCTACATAAAGTATAGTTTTCCCATCTATTAAACACTTTTCTATTTGTTTTTTATGTTTTGAAAAATCTATTTTTTCATCATCTTCTAAAAAGTGTCTACTTCCTATTATTACTTCTTTATTATCAACTACAGTTTTTACTCCATGTGCAACTATGAACTCTACTTCTTCATGGTGCATATGTACAAAACCTTTATTTTTTGCAGCATTTACAATAGCTTGTGCTACAGGATGAAAATAGTGTTCTTCTGCACTTGCAGTTAGATTTAATATATCCTCTTCACTCCAGTTTTTATCAAATGAATTTATAGACTCAACTTCAAGATCACCATAAGTTAAAGTACCTGTTTTATCAAATACAAAAGTATCTGCGTCATTTAAAGCTTCTATAGATTTTGCACCTTTTATCATTATTCCATTTTTACCTGCTTGTGCTATTGAGGTTTTAAAAGCAACAGGAGTTGCAAGTTTTAATGCACAAGAATAATCAGCTTGAAGTACAGAAGCTACTGTTTCAAAATCACGACTTAAGATATATGAAACTCCTGCTAGTCCAAGTGTTACAGGGACTAACTTATCAGCTAACTTAGTAGCTTTTAAACCAACTGAAGATTTTTCACTTAAAGATGTAGCAATATAGTTTTTTATACGTGCAGTTGCTGTATCTTCACCAACTTGCTCTGCCCATATTTTAATACGACCCTCTTCAACTACCGTTCCAGAAATAACTCTATCACCTCTTTCTTTTTTAATAGGCTCACTCTCACCTGTCATAGAAACTTGATTTACTGAAGCACTTCCACTAATTATATGACCATCTATTGCTATAGTATCCCCTGCTCCAACAACAATAATATCACCAATTTTTAAATCTTTTGTTTTTACTTCTATTAGCTCTTTTTTTCCATTATTTTCAACTTCACACCAAGTTTTTTCTACATTTGGTTTTGCTAATTCCTTTATAAGATCATCACTTTTATGTACAGTTGTTTCTTCTATATATTCACCAAGTTCTAACATAGCATTTGTACCATTAGCAGCAAGATAATCTTTTCTTGCAAGACTAACTGCTACAGCTGTTGCTTCTAAAACTCTAGATGTTAAACCTTCTTTAAAAAGCTCTTTTGTTCCATCAACTAAAAGAGGAGCTGTTGCATAAGTGGTCATTGCTAATTTTGCTTTATCATTTGTAATAAAAGGTTCAAGCCCTAATGCTCCTGTAGCTCTAATCATTCCACTTTTTGATGGCTTTTCTTCCCCCATACAAGAGATATTATTACTTAAAAAAGTATCACAAACTTTAAATCTATTTGTATCTAAAGATAATAGATGTTTTTCTATAAATTCTAAAGCAATATCTTTTAGATGAAAAATAATTGATTTTGCTTTTTCATTTATTCTAACTTCTTCTACACCATCTATACTTTTTAATTCATTTTCTAAATCAGCTATATTTATATCTTCTTTAAAAATATCACAATAATATCTAGCTCTATTAGATGTACTATGAAGTAGTTTAATATTTATACTCATATAAAAACTCTACTGTTCTTCTTTTTGAGCTTCCAGTTCAGCTTTAGCATCTTCCATTCTTTCTTTTAACTCTTCAATACCAGCACCAAACATATCAGCACTTTTTGCAAAAGTTTTAAAGATAGTTTTTTGTGCATTTTCATTTGTTAATAAATAAGCTCCAACAGCACCAATTAAAGCACCTTTTAAAAAATTTGATGTATCAAAAGATCCTAAAAGTGAGTCCATACTTGATGGTTGTTGTCCTAAAGTTTGTTGATTATTATAATATGGGTTTTGTTGTGCATTTTGAGTATTTGCCTGCATATTATTTGGCATACCTTGCCCTTGTTGATTTATATATGGATTGTTTTGTAATCCTTGATTTTTATTATATTTATTTTGCATTTTCTAACTCCATATTTTTTGTTGCTTGAATCTCTAATTTATCATAAACTTTTTGTGTAGTATATACACCCATAGCTCCCATACTAGCAGCACTTAAAGCTCCTAGTAAATTACCTCTTCCTATATAATTTGCTGTTGCAATTGCTGAAGCTGTTGCTATTCCACCTTGAAATGCCATTCTAGTTGTATCGTTTATAAATTCTTTTTTTGTAATTTCATCTTTTTTATATTTAGAATAATTTATACTTCCTGCAAATACAGCAGAGAAAACAGTACCACTTATTAAATGTCCTGTTACACTTCTTTCATCTCCTGTATCAATTCCTACACTACTTAGCATTTTTTACCTCTACTTTTTTAGTATCTTCTTTTTTTGTAGTTAAACAATCAACTTTTTCTTCAACTGTTTTTTAACATCTTTTGCTGTTTGTTTTATCTTTGTTGCACCTTGTGTTGCAACCTCTTTTACTTTTGAAGCACCATCAACTACTTGCTTTTTTATTTTTTTATTATTATTCACAGCCACAACTGCTATTGCACCTGCTGCTACTCCTGCTATAAATGGTAACATTTTATTCCCCTTTTTCTTTATCTTCATTCATCATTTTTACTAATTGCATAGCACCTATTCCACCAAGTAATACTCCACCAATAGTAGCTGTATCAACACTATTAAAAAGTTTTAGTACATCTTGTTCATTTACTTGTCCACTTGCAAATTTTGAAGCTATACCTCTAAAGTCATTTACTTTAGATAACATCTGAGCATTTGCTGGTTCTTGTGTATTATTTTGATCATTTGTCATATTTAAAGAACCATTTGTATACTGCAATACACAAGATCTAAAAGCTGGTAGATGATTATTATATGAAGCTGCTTGAAGCTGATACAATACATCTTGTACATCTGGATATTCATTTACATACTGAATTAAATCATCATACATTTGTATATTAGCTATCTCTGCAGCAACACCAACCTCACAACACTCTACTAATGTATTTGGTAACTCTATTTTTTCATACCAATTATTTATAGGTACTTCTACATTATACTTTTCCAATAAAGGAATAAGTGCATTGTAGTGTCTAATCTCTGCTTCAATGATATTTGAAAACGGTAAAACATTTCCAAATGTTTCTATAACTTTTCTATATGTTTCATAAGCATGAAATTCATCATAAACAGCTATTCTTAATACTTGATTTAAGATTGGTTCATCATATGATGGATCAACTCTTAATTTTACAAGTAAATCTTCATCAAAATTTACTTCCATTTAGTTTATCTCCTTCTGTAGTCTCGTAATAATCTCTATAACCTCATCCAAATTTTCTCCGTTTATTAAGTTATCCCAACTTTGTTTTGGAAAAATATCATTATCATATTCAATAGTAACAGATGCTATAACTTTGTTTATTTTTATTTTTTTTATACCATCTATTCTTTGCGATAAACCTTGAATATCCTCTATTGATACGTCACTTACTTCAGTTTGAATCTTAGGATTTACACGAACTCTAAGTCTCCCTTTTGTATGTGATATAGCTGTAAAGTATGAAGCTATTTGAACTATTTTTTCTGGTGTTATTTCCAATATATTACCCCCTGTAATACAATAATCGTATTTTTAATATTTTGTTTAGCTTAAAATAAACTAATAATTGTTATCAATAGCTAGTTTAGAAGAGTTTGCCATAATACTAGTAGTATGTCCTATATGTATAGCGCCAGCTGCTGCTGGACTTAATAATCCTATACTAGCAAAAGCTGCTCCTATAATATTTGTACTAGTTCCTATCCAATAGTTTTGATTTACAACTTTTAAAGTTTTTTTACTTAAATCATATAAATTTACCACATCTTCTGGATGAGAATGAGTTACAGCGATATTTGATACTTCAATAGCAGCATCACTTCCTCCAGCTGCAAAAGATATTGCAACATCTGCTTTACTCATAGCTAAAGTATCATTTACTCCATCTCCTACCATAACAACATTTTTATACTCTTTTTTTAAAGATTCTATTGCATCTGCTTTTCCATGTGGAGTTTGGTTTGCAAACACTGTATCAAAATGAAAATCAAGAGCAAAAGAGTTTGCTACTTTCTCTTCATCTCCTGTTACTAAAGCTATATGTTTTACACCTTTAGCTCGTAAATCATTTATCATCTTTTTTGTACCTTCTCTTATCTCGTGTTCTAAAGTGATAAATCCTAAGAGTTTTTTATCAACTGCTAAATAAACTATAGTTTTACCCTCATCAAGATATGAAGATGTTTGTTTTTTAAACTCTTTTGTAGATATTTTTTGTTTTGTAAATAAGCTTTGATTTCCAGCAATAATAGTTTTATTTTTATATATAGTTTTTACACCAAACCCTGGTATCACTTGAGTTTGTGAGTCTTGATCTATATCTATATTAAATCTTTTTGAATACTCTACAATAGCAGTTGCTATAGGGTGTGTATTTCTATATTCTGCTATTGCTAAATATTCTATAAAGTCACTTTTATTTATATCATCAACTATAACTATATCTTTTACTATTGGTTTTCCAGTAGTTAAAGTACCTGTTTTATCAAAACAAAATACTTCACTTTGAGATACTTTTTCTAGAGATTCTCCACCTTTTATAAGAATACCTTGTTTAGCACCATTAGCAATTCCAGCACTTATTGCAGTTGAAGCTGCAAGAATAGTTGAACAAGGACAAGACATAATAATCATCACTGAAAAAGCATTAATAAAAGAACCACTTAATACTAAAGTTCCCAAAGTCATAATTGAGCCTAATTTTAAAAGCTTTTGTGCTAATTTATCTGCTTCTATTTGTGATGGAGATTTTAAGGCTAGTGACTTTTCCACATCACTCATAACTCTTGATATATAAGTATCATTTCCAATAGCATTTACTTTTATATAAACTCTTCCTGTTTCACAAAAAGTTCCAGCAAATAACTCTTCATCTTTTTGTTTATATACACTATCACTTCTACCATTTATCAAAGATTCATCAATCTCTGCATTTCCATTTACAATAACACCATCTACAGGTATTTTTTCACCACTTCTACTTACAACAATATCACCAATACAAATATCTTCTATATCTACTTCTATTTCAACATCATCAACTAGTGTATATACTTTTTTTATATCTAATTCTATAAGGTTTTTGATTTCATTTTTTGATTTTGTTGCAATATACTCTTCTAAAAGCATACCACCTCTTAAAATATATATTATCTCAAAAGCAGCCATAGCTTCACCTAATAATATAGCTAAAAGCAACGTTCCACTCATAAATGTTTGTAGAGTAAAGTTATTGTTTTTTATATCTTCATAAGATTCCACAAACAAAGGAATAGCTGCAACAATAGAAACCATAGCAATCAAAGATAAAGGACTAGCTACTACAGCAACACCTAGAACATTTTCAACAAAAAATAGATATATAGAATACGCTGTAAGTAGTCCAAATTCAATAAGTTTTCTTTTAAAACTTATTGGATTTGAACTTAACTTAATATTACAACTACTACAACTTCCTCCTACAGAACATACTGCATTTGAAGCAGCTATAGAAGCAGTTATATTTAATGAAAAGAGTTTATTAATTCTAGCAATAACCATATCAAGTGTTATATCTTTTATATGTGTTATAACAATTGATTTACAGGCTATATTTTCTCTGAAATTTACTAAAACATCTTTTAGTTCTTCCTCTATTAACCTTATGTTTGATACATTAGCAAAAATATCAGATTTTAATCTTGCACGATTTAAAGCTTGGCTTTTTATTTGTATTTCATTCATTCTCTTGGCACTCTTTACAAACACCATATAACATCATAGTATGTCTTTGAAGAAGAAAACCCTTCTCTTGTGCTACAAGTTCTTGTATCTTTTCTAATTCTGCATCATAAAACTCTACAATTGATACACACTTAACACAAACCATATGATCATGATGTGAACTAAGGTTTAGTTCATATACTTTACTTTCAAGTCCATCTATTGATATACTTTTTACTATTTTTAACTCTTCTAGTAAATTTAATATTCGATAAACTGTTGCCATTCCGATATTAACTTTATGTTCTATTTTTATTTTTTGTAAAATCTCTTCAGTATTTAAATGTGTATCTTTACTATCAAACAATACTTTTAAAATATATTCTTTTTGTATAGAGTTATTTAATCCTAACTCTTTAATTAAATTTCTAAACTTTACTAAATAATCTTTATAAGATATTGACATCTCTACTTCCACATTAAGCCTTCTTTTATATTGATATTCATTATCATATTCAATAATTTCTTAAAACACACTTAATAGTGATAATGAATATCACTATAAATGTTTCCAGAAAATAAAAACATATGACTATTTATAAGTATATATCGGTTTAATATTCAACTCTATTTTTACCATTAGCTTTGGCTTTATATAGTAACTCATCGGCTCTTTTTATTAAACTCTTTTCTGTATCTCCTTTTTGAAATTCTACTAAACCAAAAGAACAACTCACACTATTTATTTTTTCAAACTTAATATTATTGATAAGTTTTCTTATTTTTTCTGCAAATAAAATTGAGTTTTGTAAATTATTCATTGGAGATAATATAACAAACTCTTCCCCTCCCCACCTTGCAAATATATCTGTACTTCTTATTTGTTCTTTTATCACTGAAGCAATTGATTTTAAAACAATATCTCCATAATCGTGTCCATAAGTATCATTTACTTTTTTAAAATTATCTATATCAATCATTAAAGCTGTAAACTTTTGTTCTTCAAATCTAGAAGAGATATTGACTAAATCTTTAAGAGTCTCATCAAACTTTAATCTTGTAGCAGCACCTGTTAAAGTATCTTCAAATGCAACTTTTTGTGTATCTATTTGAAGTTGTTCAAACTCTTTATACATTTGTTCTTTTGATAACTCTTGATCTTTTATTAGATTTAATATATATAAAAATATAAATAAATTTAATATAGCAATAATAAATACTTTTATAAAAACATTATCTAAATCCTCTTTTATCTCTGAGCTTTGTTGTAATTGTTTCACTATTAAAACATATCCATCTTCAAAAACTTTTCCAAATAAATATATAGAATCTTCTCTAAGTTTATAGATATAATCATCACTTTTTAAAGAAGCTATTTTATTTTCTATATCTAAATTATGTCTTTTACTTTTATCAAAAAAGCTTACTGTTAGATTATATTTTGGTATTTTTTTATCTTTTTTTTCCATCATTAAAGGGGTGATTTGAGAAAACTCATCTATTAAATCTTCTTTATCTATATAGTCTATATTTTCAAGTAATATATTTTTTAATTTAGGATGAGTTTTATATATTTTTTTGTAAAAACTATAATGCATAATTATGTCTTTTACTTTTTCACCTTTTATATTTTGATGAATATCTTTATTTATACTATATATATAAACAATACAAATAATAACAAGTAAAAAATACCCTCCAATAAATTTATATTTTTTATCTGTCGATAAATAATGAGCCATATAAATACCCTTGTACATAATCAACATTAGTAGTTTTTACTAATTCCAAATCCTCTTTTGTCTCAACCCCTTCTAAAACAACTTTTTTATTTTGAGTATGAGCGAAATTAACAAGCCCTTCTATTATATGTATAAAAGAGTTATTTGTTTTGAGTGCTTTTAATATATCTTTATCTAGTTTTATATAATTTGCTTTATTAAGTAAAAATATTGAAATAATAGAATCCTCTTTAAAAAAATCATCCATAGCAAACTCAAATTCAAATTTATTAAATATATCAATAAGCATTTTTATATTTATACTTATATGAGAATTTTCAACTAACTCTATAGCAAAATTATCTTGCTCTTTAAAAAAAGAAAATAGTTCATTTACTCCACCTTTATATCCAAACACATGAGGGTCAAAATTTACAAATAGTTTTTTATCTTTTGGTCTATTTTTAAATTGTACTCTTTTTAAAGCAAGTTCCATTTCGAAAAAAAGCTTTAAATCATAATGACAAATATTAAGTATCATATTAGGAGGATATTTTTTTTCTTTATACTCAAATCTAGCTAATGCTTCATAAGCAACTATCTCTTCTGTCTTTAGACAAACAAATGGTTGGTATTGAGTTGAAAAGTTTTTATTATTTAATATATTACTTATATCAGCTATTGGTAATATATCGCAATTATTTGAGATATCTATTTTAGACAAAGGGTTCCTTTAAATAGTTTAAGAGTAAACTATTCTTATTGATAATTATTATCATAATTTAAATATTATAAGATTACATCTTAAATAACACTTAATATTGATAACAATTATCAAAATATGGAGATTTTACATTAAAAACTTATTTTCATACCTGCAAAATAGTATCTTCCACTACTACTTCCAAGAACATCATCTACTTTTTTATCTGCAATATTATTTACTCCACCATAAAATGAAATTTTATTAGTATAATCATAGTTCATATTCCAATCAATAGTTGTATAAGTATTTGTAGTACTATCTTGTAAGCTTTCCGTTGGTGTTCCTCTATTTACAGTTTCTTCAAAATACTGTTCTCCTATATATTTAGCAGTAATTGCTGTATCAAGGTCATTAGTAATATCATATAAAAGTCTTGCACTTATTACTCTATCAGGATTGAACTCTAACTTTTTATTAGTTTCTTCATTTTTAGTTTTTAATTCTGCCCAACTAAACAAAGCACTTAATCTATCATTTATATTTTGATTTACACTTAACTCTATACCATAAGTTTTTGCTTTAGTAAGATTTTCAAAAGTATAATAAGCACCTTTATTTATTTGGCTTATATAATCTTTTATAGTGTTATGAAAAACAGATACATCATATTTTGTTTCTCCCATTTGTCCATTTAAACCAATTTCATATGTTAATGTTGATTCTGCTTTAAGATCATATTGTGCTTTTCCTAGAGATGCATCAACTGTATCTGCCCCTCTTTGAATACCACTTGCAGTATTTTTAAAAATATAAAGTTCTCTAATATCTGGTGCTCTATATCCTTGTGCAACATTAAATCTTGTATTTACTGCTTTTGAAAAGTTTTTTACTATACCAAATTTAAATGTTGCTTTACTATCAGCATCAGTTATATCGTCATATCTAGCACCAAAAATAGCATTTAAAGTTTCATCTATCATCCACTCATCTTGTAAATATAAAGCTTTATAATCTACTTTTTTCTCAGTTAATATATTTGCTTGAGTAAATACTGTAGCTTCTCTTTTCTCTTCTCTAGTTTCAAATCCACCAGTTAAAAGATGATTATCATTTAAAATATAATTTGCTAAACCTTCTAAAGTTCTAATATCTACATTTGCATTCATACCATTTAAAGCAGAATCCTCTTGACTTGAATATTGTAATTCTTGCCAATAAGGTGTAGTTGTTGTATTTCTTTTTTCATAGTAGCTTTTATATGCTCTAAGTTTTAATACTAAATCATCTGTAGCATTTATAGTCAAATCAAGTGCTGTATCTAACTTATCATTATCATCTCTAGAATCAACAGGTATATTATATACAGGTAGATATGTTCCAGGAGCTGGAGATACATTTGAGGGGTGGAAATATCCTATATAACTTCCTTCTCTTTCCTCTTTAAATTTATTAAACTCGAATCCAAGATTTACACTATCAGTAAAATCATAATCAACTCTACCACCATAAGTTAAGATATCACTTTCTTCTCTATACGTAACACCATGAATATAATTATCACTTAAAGCTTGTAATGGTGCTGATGGTGTTGCTGGTGTTAGAGCTGATGGTTTTTGATTTGTACCATTGTTTGGTCCACCTGCTTGTCTTGCATAAACATCAGCATTTTCATTTTGAGCATAAGGTGTAGTTTTTGTTTTGTTTATATAAAAGCTATATCCTAGTTTATTTACTTTACCTCTTGCACTTAAGTTTATATTTTTATTTTTATCATCACCATTCTCATTTTGTCCATATCTAATACCAAAATCAATTACGGGTGTTGAAGTAGGTTTTTTCGTAATAATATTTATAACACCACCTGTTGCATCAGCACCATAAAGTGTACTCATAGGACCTTTTACTATCTCTATTTTTTCTATTTGACTAGCAGTAATTCTATCTAAATCATAAGGGTTTGAAACCTCACCACTTAGTCTTCTTCCATCAACTAAAAAAAGTGTCCCTTTTGAACCCATACCTCTTAAACTTATTGATGATTTTGATTTACTACTTGCACTTGGGAACGTTCCATATTGAATATTTAACCCCGAAGTACGACTTAAAATATCTTTTAATGACTCAGCACCCATTTTTTTGATATCTTGTTCACTTATAACTTCAACACTAGCAGCAATACCATCTATATTTTTTTCTGTTTTTGTTGCCGTGGAAATTGTAACAACCTTATCCAAAACAACCGTGTCGTTTGCCATCAATAACCCTGAAGCAATAACACTTAACATTATGCTTTTTTTCATTTTTATTTCTCCATTTTCTATTTAGAGTAAATAGGCCCATGTGGGCTACTTACAGGGAGAAATATTTTTATATTTATCCTTTAAAATCATCCTTTTATCCCGTCCGCTCTTGGATTTAATAAAAATTTGAAAAATATTTTTATATATATTATAAATGGTACACTCCAAAGTATTGAAGAGTAAAGATATAACTGAGGTGAAAATTCTTCGTAAAAAGGTATCACACCCCTTAAAACTGTAGCTATAATTATAAGCCCTATCATAGTATGTGTATAGATATTTGATGTTAACTGTCTTCCTGTATGTACCCAAGATATAACAATCATAACAATAAGATAAGCTAATCCAATACCACCACTAGTAATAAAATGTCTAAAATGACTAATACCATAAATATCATCATTTAATATATTCCATCCCATTAAAGCATATCCAATACTAAACATAATAAATATGCTATATAAATATATCACATAAGGTTGATTTAATATAAATTTATCTTTTAAATTATAATCACTAGTAATACCCATAATTGCAAAAGCAGTTGCTATTCCTATCCAACCTAAAGTAGAATTTGATGGACTAAAAAACTCTAAAGTAGTAAATAATAGTACACAAAAAACTGCAAGATTAGTTAAAGGTGGTTTAGAGATATAAACATCATCTATATCTTTATCTTCAAGCAATTCATTTACAGCTTCCATATTAACTCTTCTTAAAGCTAATAAAATCAGTACAACGACAAAACCAACTGCTATTTTTAATATAGCCATAGAATCACTTTGTACAAACCCTAATTTTGAGGTAAAGAACCAACACTCAATTAAAAATAATCCAACAAGTGTATAACCTAAAGAAGCGTGTCTTTGAAGTTTATCAAGAACAGCATCTTTTGCAAACCAAATAAGCCAAGCTAACATAGATAAGTTTAATATAGCAGTTAAATAAACCCCTGTAATATCTATAAGCCAAAAACTAACTCTACCAGAGAGCCAAAGTGCCATAATAAACCAAAGTCTTCTTCCTACAAAAGGAACCATTCCTGGAAATAATTCAGGTAATCCTGTAGTTAAAAATGCCATAGTTCCAGCAGTTAGTATTCCAAATATCATCTCATAAATATGCCAAGTTAAAGTATCATTCATAAATGGTATATTTAAATAACCACTAAAAACTAATCCCCATAAAATCATAGAGATTATCATATAAGGTGCAAGTAATAAAAATACTGGTCTAAATCCATAAGCTAAATATGGTGGTATGTTTTTTTCATCAGTTGGATAAAAAGCATAATGATTTGTTGCTCTTAAATTTTCTGTTTCCATTATCTTATCTCCAATGAATTTAATTCAAAAGTTTTTATAATAACTTCATCTTGAAGTATTTTTGCTGTTTCATTATATACAAAAGGATCATCTCTTTGTTCTTGTGGTTTTGAATACTCAAATTCTTTTACTATATGACCAGGATCTGCTTCTAATAAAAAGATTTTATCACTAAGTCTTATAGCTTCCATAATATCATGTGTTATAAATAATATTGTAAGATTATTCTTTTTTACCTCTTCTACAAGATGAGCTTGAAGCTCTTTTTTTAGTCCTATATCAAGAGCAGAAAAAGGTTCATCTAAAAATAAAAGTGATGGTTTTACTACTAAAGCTCGAGCAAAACTCACACGCTGTTTCATCCCCCCACTTAAATCTTTTGGGAATTTATCAAAATCTTCCTCTTCTAATCCAAACTTTAAAGCTATCTCTTTAGCTTTAGATATAGCCACTTTTTTCTTTTCACCCTTTGCAAGTAATCCTAAAGCTATATTATCAATAACATTTTTCCAAGGAAGAAGTCTACTTTCTTGAAAAGCAAAAGCAGAACTAATAAAACTATTTTTTATATCTCCCTCTTGTAAGTCTAAAAGATCTGCACAAAGATGAAGTAAAGTGGTTTTTCCACCACCACTAGGTCCAACTATAGATAAAACCTCCCCTTTATTTAAAGTGAAATTTATATTATTAAGTATTTGAGTAAATCCAAAATGATGATTTAACTCTTTTACTTGTAATTGTTCTATTTTCTCCATAATTCAACCTCTCTTTTTAAAGGTTCTAAAACTATATATTCTATAAACATCAATGAAGCTATCATAATAGTTACAAGTGCTAATGCCATAGGTGTATCAAGTTGACTTCTTGCAACTGCAAGTGTTGCTCCAAGCCCATCACTAGTTGAAAGAAGTTCAGCCATAATAACTATCTTCCAACTCATTCCAAGTGCTGCAACCCAAGCAGGAAAAACATAAGAAAAGATATGAGGAAAATATACATCTATAAACTTCATATACCAAGGAAGATTAAAACTATCAGCCATCTGTTTTAAATCCCCATCAAGAGTTCTAGTTCCTTGTAAAGCTCCTATGAATATAATAGGAAAAGAAGCAACCGTAACTGTAAAAATAACAGTATCATCACCCATACCAAACCAAATCATAGCTAGTACTATCCAAGCAATTGGTGGCATACCAACAAGTATAGTAACTATAGGTCTACTCATCATAGATGCTGTCATAAAAAATCCAGCTAATAAACCAAAAGCTGAACCAAATAATAAAGATATAGTAAATCCAGCAGATGCTCTATATAAAGTTGTATTTATCTCTTGTATTATATTTGGATCTTGAAGCATAGATATAAGAGTAGTAAAGGTTTCAAGAGGAGATGGTAAAACCAAATTTCCATAAATTTGATTACCAAAATCCCATAGTGCTATAAAAAGCACTATTGAAGCTACGGAGCTAAATCCGCTCCAAATATAAGAAGGAAAATCTTTGATTAATTTTATAATAAATTTCATAAATGAATTGTATCTAATTAATATTAATAATAGGTATCAATATTATAATTAAAGATGTTAATTTTTAAAATAAGTGTCAAATAAGTAGATTGTAAAATCTATTTAAATTAAACTCCACCTAGTTTTGCTTTTACCTCATCTGTTGCCATAGAGATATTCCAAGCTGGTTCCCAAACCACTTCTACATTTGCCAGTTGAACTTCAGGTAGTTCTCTTAAAACTGCCTCTTCTACCCATTGTACAATCATCTGATGAAGAGGACAAGCTTTTGTACTAAGTGTCATAGTTACAGTAACTTCCATCTCTTCATTACAAACAGCATCATAAATAAGTCCCATCTCTACAAGATTAAATCCAACTTCAGGATCATTTACAGTTGAAACTGCTTTAAAAATTTCTTCTTTTGTATACATGAATTACTCCTTAAAATTTATCATATAAAATATATCTTTTATTAAAAATATTGAACCAATTACTAAAAAACTAACACCACTTTTATAAATATCATCAATTGAACTAAAAATTCCTATAGCTATAATAACTACACCCAAAGCAGTAAAAAGAAATTGAAAATTAGCACTTTTTACAGGTATCATATCTGCAAGCATTGGAACTTTTCTTTTACCTACATAAGGAGAAAATCTTTCATACCAAACTAAAAAAGGTATGATTTTATATAAATGCCCCACAATTACAAAAGTAATAAAACCAAAAAAACCAAACCAAGATATCACTAATAACAATTTTTCATTTGGATTAAAAAGATAATAAACCCCTAAAATCAATGAAATAAATAAACTTATATATGAAAATATAACACTATTAAAATATATATCTTTTTCAATTCGTACTCTTGTTTTGTAAATAATATATATTTGAAAAAAGTATAAAAATAAAGCTATTATGCTTAAAGCATATCCTATGATTTCTAAATAAATAATACTTAAAAAAGGAGATGCTCCTACACACAAAATACCCATAGATAAAACAACTAATGCTGTTTTTACATAAATCCAAGAAAAGCTATGACTTAACCAAAACATTGGTAAAAGAATCAAACTCATTCCCATAATTGTTATACTAACATATCCAATTAAGACAAAATAAACATGAGCTTTTAAAAGACTTACTATATCTACAACTATAATACCTGCATATCCAAGTGATAAAATTATTCCAATAATTAAACCAAATAATAAAAAAATATTAGCAATTAAAACTGTTGTAATTACAAAGTTAAACTTTTTTACTTTTTTTATAGTTAAAAATGTTTCAAGTAAAAATATAGCAAATGATACAAAAGCGATAATTCCACCAAAAGGTAAAAGCAATGGCATATATATAAAACCTGTAGCCATAAGAATAGTTCCAATAAAAAGAAGGGGATATATCACATAATATAAATCAACGGAAAAGTGCCCCACTTCTAAAACAACAGGAACTAATTGTGCCATTGCTCCAAAAATTATCATCATAACAAAGCCAAGTAAAAACAGATGCACCCATGATAAAGTAATACTATTTAGACTATGTAAATTTGAAACATCAAATCCAAACAATAAAATTGTACTTAAAGCAAAAATTAAAATACCAACTATAAAAAATGGTGCTATTAATTTAAAAGGTGGTGCGAATTGCTGAGAAATATTCATAGATATTTATCAACCACCACAACTATTTTGTGAGAAGTCAGTTGAGTTTGTAGCTCCAGATTTTTTAGTAAATATTACTCTTGCTCTACCATCATCTAAAGTATCTTCTACAAAATCAAACTCCTGCTCAACTTTAGGAAATAGTCCCCCTGGAGATTTATGATTTATCATAACTAATTGACTATTTTCATCAAGTAGTTGAAGTCCAGCCATAGCATTTACCATAGGATCTGGTGGTCCACATTTACTTGTATCAAATTGATATGTTGTAAGACCATCTTCAACTTTTTTAAAAAAGTCTACTGTTGAACCTAATACTTCTATTTTTTCCATTTTCATTCCTAGTTTTTTATTTATGTCATCTTATCACTTAAAGAAATAATAAACATTGATATCAATCAATGTGAAATAAAAAACTAAAAATAAAATCCGTCATCAGGTAGCTTTCCACCTATTGTTTTAGGGTTATTTTTCTTTAAAATCTCAAAGAAAAATTCCATATCTTTTTTTGCATCTTTTGCATCAACTGGATTTAATTGTACATATTTTATAGAATCAGAGACCCCTTGCTCGTCTAACATAGGAATATATTTTGCAGTTAAAGCTCCAGCTTCTTTTGGATTTGCTTTATACCAAGCTAAAGATTTTTGATATTCCTCTTTAAATCTTTTTACAAAGTGTTCATTTTTTGCTAAATCTCCAAGTACTGCGACACCTGCTTGTGGAACTTTACCTTCTACTTTAAATGTTTCTCCCCACTCTTTTTGTAAATCAGTACTTCTATAAATATCTGGTGCTATTAGTTTTAAAGGAAACGACCCAGTTTTTCTAAGAGCTATTGATATTGCTGGTTCTGCTAATAAGGCATGATCAACTCTTCTTAATATTAACATCTGCATTGCATCAACAGGAGAAGAGGTATATCTTAATTTAAAATCTTTTTTTGGATCCATACCTTGAGCTTTTACAATCTCCTCAAAAACTATATCTGGCATATCAGCCCTAAATGGCATAGCTATCTCTTTTCCTTTAAAATCAGCAAGTGTTTTTAAAGATTTATCTCTTGTTACCATACCAAGTATTCCCCAAACAGAGATATTTACTAACTTGATTTTTACACCTTTATTGTAAAGGTTTGCACCTACATTTGAAGGTACTGCAATAAAATCAGCATCACCTTTTAATGTAATAGCTCTTAATTCATCTGGATTTTTCCAAAGTCTAAACTCTACTTTTTTTGCTATATCACTTAAAGCACCTGTTTGAATCATATGAAGAAATGGATGAGACACTGTGGCAACTGGACCACTTAATACTAACTTTTCTAATTTTTCTTGCGCTTGTGCATTTATACTGAATAACAATGCAATAGCTAAACTTAACTTTTTTATCATTTTATCTCCTATTTATATGTTAATTTATTTATTTTTTCCCATTGTTCTTTATCTAAAATCTTTTTTAATTGATTTAAAGCATCAATTCTTCCGTTAATAGCTTCTCTTTTAAGTGATGATATTTCATCAAGTAAACTTTTTAATTCTTCTTTATTTTTACCCTTTGCCACAGCTTTTTGGAGTTTCTTTTCTAACTTAAAAGCTTCTCTCATTTTTTCTTGAAATATTTGAGGATAAACAGACTTTACTTCTTTTGAAAATCTTTGTTTTTGTTCTTTTGTTACACTTACTTTACCAGTTTTAATAAGTTTTCCAGGGTGTGGTAACAGAACAAGCTCATCTATTTTAAACTTATTACTTTTAGTTTTTTGTAGTTTTGTTGCATATCTCAAAAGCTTTTTATATTGCTCTTTTGTTAATATAGCTCTTACTTCATTTATACATTTTAAATGTGCTTTTGTTAAATCTGTTCTTAACTTACTAATTGTATCAACTAACTCATATTGAGACTCTGCTGTATTTGATTCTATTGCTATATTTTGTGCTAACTTTAATTCTAATAGTTTTATATCTTTAGAAGTTTTTAATACAACAGGCACAGTCTTTTTTTTAATAGCTTGTATAGCTTGAATTTGTTCTTTTGATAATTGTAAAGTTGAACTTTGAGGGTGATGTAAACTAAGTCCTGCTAAAAATGGAAGATTATTTGAAACTAAAAAATAATCTTTAGGAAACTTCTCTTTTCCCATATAAAACTGTCCTTGTTTTCCTGCTACTTTTGCTATTTTTGTAGCAAAGTCACCTTTTGGTACATTTGGTTTAGCTATTAAAGCACTAGTTATACCTAAACTCAAACTTACTATTAATATTTTTTTTATCATTTGTTTCCTTTATTTTATACTTTTAGATATATACCAATTAATAGTACATATTTAAAAATATAAAGAGGTATACCCTCTTTATATAATTTTACTTCATAGGTTTAGCTTCAACCCAAATAACAGCATCTTGGCTTAACTCTTTACCTTTATACTCTTTATCAGATCCTACACCTAGTGCACAAAATCCCCAAAATCCAGCCTTTGGTATTGAAAATGTAAATTCACCATCTTTATTTGCTTTTATTCCCATTGTTATAAAGGCATCTTGTGGTGCTTCTACTTTTGATTTTCCCATTGAGTTTGTTTTTAGATTTACATCTCTATTGATATATTCTACTTCAATCTCTGCATATGGTACTACTTTTCCATTTGATTTTACAATTCCTGTAAAACTTCCATGTTCCCATATTGCATATGGTTTTGTTAGTGGTACTATTTCTGCTTTTAGTTTTAATTCACTATCCCAATCTGTCGGAGTTCCAGCAACATTAATTATAGTTTTTGTAATTTGTTGAATATAAATATCTTCATTTGCTTCATAGTATGGGGCTGGTTTCATCACAATTACATGATCACCCATTCTTCTTGCTTTATATTTTGAGGCATAACCATGTCCACTATTATGATTTCCTTTAAATGTTATCTCTTTTAGTGTTGATTTTAAATCTTTCTTTTTTTCTTTATTTATTACATAAAACTCTTCTACTGGTACAAATTCTTTTGAATCGTGTTGTTTTCCCATATCCATTGTATGTTCATCTGCAAATGGATGTGTAAATACATGTCTTAACTCTATTGTTTTACCTTTTGTTAAAGCTGTATTTGGTGTATATACCATCTGAAAGTGTGCTAATGCACTAGTAGCTAGTAGTGTACTACATAAAGTAGTTGTTAATATTTTTTTCATATAATTTTTTCCTTTTTTTAAAATTCAATTATAATAATCACTATCAATAATATAATAATGAAAAAATAAAGTCAATTTCAAATTACAAAACTATTTTATAATTATGATAATTAACTTTATAACTTATTATTCTGTTATATCAGAACCTTTGATATAAACTTGATGACCTTCTCCTGCATCAAATACTGCATTGTAAGATTCATTAGGTTTTTTAAATGTAACTTCACTATCTTCACTCATCTTCGCTTCAAAAATAGTTTTTCCATTTTCTTCAACTCTAAACTTCACTCCACTTGCACTACTTCCATCACTAAATCCACCTTCACAAGTGATAGTACCATCACCATTGTCAAAGCAAGACATAATTGCTGAATGTGCAAAAAGAGAACTTGAAGCTATTGCTAAACTTAAAATCACTTTTTTAATCATTTTGGTTTTCCTCCTTTTCTAGATTTTTTTTATATACATTATGTTTTCCATTTATTTTTGATGGTATTTTTATACCACCTTTCCAATTTATATTTTTACTTGGATATAAACCTAAAGCAAGAGCAATAGAAACTATACTCATATAAAAATAGGTCATAGCATCTAAACCACTTAAATTATACATATTACCAAGTGTAAAAACACTAGAGGAGATTAAAACTCCTAAAAATACAGGAAAGAAAATAGCAAACATCATCCAAGTATAACTATGGGTTTGCATCTTTACAACTATCATTGTTGCTATACAAGGTGGAGTAAGAAGCATAAAAATTATAATAGCCGTAGCATGTAATGGTGTATATCCACTATTTTGAGCCATTGCCTCTTCTGCCCTTTGAGAGTCTGCTTTATTATTTTCATAAAGAGATCCTAAAGTAGCAACTGCACTTTCCCTTGCAGCAAATGAACTTAAAAAAGCTACATTAATCTTCCAATCAAACCCTGCATATTTAGTAATTGGTTCCACTGCTTTTCCAGCCATACCTAAAAGTGAATTTTCAATCTTTTCATTTTTCATATTTCTTAAAATTTTATTTCTAGCTTTTGATAGTTTTCGTAAAGCTCTATTTACTTTTTTAGCCTCTTTATCACCTCTTGGTTTTATAAATTTGAAATAATCTTTATTTAAAGCTTTATAATTTTCATCTACAGATATTGCTCCACTTTTTGATGTTGTAGCCATTCTTTTTGATTTGTAACTATCATAATAATTTAATAAAGCCGAAATCTCTTGTTTTGTATCTACTAAAGCATAATACTCTGAACTTTTAGTTTTTTTATCAAATACTTGTAAAGCTTTATTTCCTTGTACTTTATATTTTTCTTTTGATTCATCACTTAAACCTGGAAACTGTAACATAGCAAATAAAACAATAGCAACAGCCAATACAATAGTTAGAACTTTATAAATATATACCCAAACTCTCTGAGATGCTCTTATAATTACACCTTTAAAAGTAGGAAGATGATAAGGTGGTAGCTCCATAACAAATGGAGCTGTTTCTCGTGTAGTTAAGATAGTTGTTGTTAAAAGTTTTGCAACAATTAAAGCAATAAAAACTGTTACCGTTGATATAAAAAACATCATCAAAGCCATATCAGGTTTAAAAAATGCACCTAAAAGTAAAGTATAAAAAGGAACCTTTGCTAAACAATTCATATATGGAACAGTAAGTATTGTTGCCATTCTTGCTCTATCATCTGCAATACCTTTTGTAGCCATGACTCCCGGAACTGCACAACCACCAACCATAGCTCCACCTAAAACTAAAGGGAGAGTAGATTGTCCATGTAATCCAAACTTTTTAAATACTCTATCTAGTATAAAAGCCATTCTTGGCATATAACCCACATCTTCCATAATAGCAATAAGAGAAAAGAGTATAAAAAATATAGGTATATAATTTGCTAAAGCATTAGCACTATTTACCATCCATATGGCAAAATCTGTCATCATAGGAACATCAGTATAATTTGCTTGGGGCATTATATCTATAACAAAGTTTTTAAAAGCAGCAAGTATTGGCCAAGTATAATCTGTAAGCTTATATCCATACACAATGGAGAGTTCATAAACTAAAAACATAATACCAAAAAGTATAGGTAAAGCTAAGTATCTATTTAAGACTATTTTATCAGCTTTATCTGTGAGTGTTTCTTTGTCTTTATTTTTCTCTTTTATAGCTTTATGGTATATAATATCAGCACTGTCGTATCTAAAAGTTGCCAAAAAAGAGACACTATCTTTATCATAAATAGAATGAAATTTATCTTCTTGTTCTTTTGCTAACTCTTTTATATTAAAATACTCTTCTTTTAAGTGTTGTATTATTGTTGTATCACCCTCTAATACTTTTATAGCCATCCATCTTTTATTTAAAGTAGAACTACTATCTTGTATTATATTTTGAATATGTTGTATATGAGGTTCTAACTCTTCATAGTTTATTTTAAAATCTTCATAGTTACTTTTTAATTGTGAAGTTTCAACGATAGCTTTCATAATATCTTCACTACCAATACCTTTTGAACCACTGGATTCAACTACTTTACAACCAAGCATTTTAGATATTTTTTTGCTATCTATTTCTATGTTTCTTCTTTTTGCCACATCCATCATATTTAAAACAACAACTACAGGCATACCTATTTCTAGTAATTGAAAAGTAAGATATAAATTTCTTTTGATATTTGATGCATCTATTACATTTACTATTACATCTGGAGCTTCATCTATGATAAACTCTTTTGCTACTTTTTCCTCTAGTGAGTAAGAACTAAAAGAGTAAGTACCTGGAAGATCAACCATCTCAATTTTGTAATTATCGTATTTAAAAAAACCTGTTTTTTTATCAACTGTAACACCTGGATAATTTGCTATATGTTGATCTATACCACTAACCATATTGAATATTGTAGATTTACCACAATTTGGCTGACCAGCTAAAGCTACTTTAATTTTATTCATACTTGTTCAACTTCAATAAGTCTAGCTTCATTTTTTCGTAAGCTTATATTGTAATTTTGTATTTTTAATTCCATTGGATCAAATAGTGGTGCTTCTCTTACAACTTCTATACTTGAACCATTAACAAAACCCATATCAAGAAGCTTATGCATAAGCTTTCCTGTTGTATGTATTTTCATCACCTTTACTTTTTGCCCTTTAGTAATACTATCTAGTCTTTTGTTATTTTCGTTAAACATGTATACAACCTTTTTTACAATACTAATTTTAATAATTGTTATCATAATATTATAAAATTTAAGCTTCAATATTACTTATTATGATAATGATTATAACTATTCTATGAAATTAATACTTTTTATTTTTTTATACTTCTTATCATATACCACGGCATAATATTCTTTGGAATTATCATACCTTATAAGATAATTCAATGGATTTGATATAACTTTTAATTTCATAGTTTTATAATCAAAATTTGGTAATTCTAATTTAATAAACTCAAAATTAGAATCTAAAAAATAAAAATTACTTTTTTATCTATAACATAGCCACTTAAGATATTTTGTCTATTTTCAGATATTTTTATAAAAGCTATATCCATATCTTTAGGGTAGTCAACTTTTGATACTTCTATTAAATCATTTTGTCTTTTTATATTAAAAAGATTGTTTTTATTATCTTGTACTAAATAACCTTTATCAAAAGGTTTCATATTTGTTGGTTTACCCCAAATATTTAAAGCAGGATAGTTAAAACTCTTTTGTTCTAAAGCAATATTTAATTGAGCTGTTAATTCTTTTGATATTCCATGTCCATGGTCATATACAAAGGAGTTTTTTTGATGTTATAATAAACATCTCTTTGGGAAACTTAATCATACCAACTTTAGTATCTGGATTTATTAGTGGATATAATTCTACTTCTAATTTTTTTAAGCATATTAGGGTTATAACTAAATCCAAGTCTTGATTTCTTTATAGTTTGTTTATTAAATTGAGTATCACCTATTTTTATAGGAAGTTTTTTTTGTATATCTAAGTCTCTCCAATATACAAATGGCAAATATGATTCATAAGTTTGTCTATCAAAATTTTCTTTATCTTTTATACCATATTCAAACCTATGATCTCCAAAGTTTTTTTGATACACAAAGTCATTTATAATATTTGAATAAAATATATAGTACTTATTAAATTCATGTACATAATTTTTTTTATAATTCATATATCCATTAACAATAAGTAAAATAAATACCAGAACACTACTAGCTTTAAAAATTTTTGAGTTTAATCTTTGTTGTTTAATACTATAAAAACTATCCAAAGCCACAAAAATATAAAACTAAAAAATATATCCAAAAAGTATCTTCTAAAAAAAACTGATCTTTTAAAAATGAGATAATAAATAATACTACAACTAAAAATTTAAGAAAAACAACTATAGGCTTTTTTTCTATTATAACAGCACTTAATCCAATATATAAAACAATTGATGCAAAACTATATGCAAGGGTATCTTTAAAAGCTATTTGAACTATATCTTGAGGATAAAAATCTATTAAAATTAAAAGTAACCCTATAGCTAAAATACTACAAAGTACAAATATAAAACTCACCCCTACAAATAAGTGATAAAATAAACTATCTTTCATATCAAGTGGTAAATGAATCATTATTTTTATACGATTTTGTATTCTTTCAGGTAAAAACTGAGCTAAAGCTATAATAGCCCCTATACTTAAAAATAAATATGATAAATAATAGTATGGTTTATCACCTAAATGTACAAACTTGTACCACATCATAGATTCTGGTTCAATAGTTGAAAATGAAAAATCTAAATTAAACCAAAAATATATCAAGCTAGATATAATAATAAATATCATAGCAAAAGAATAAAACTTAAGTTTCAACCACTCTTTTTTTATAATTGATTTTATCATATTTAATATTTTCCAACAAAATCTAAAAACTTATCTTCAAAGCTTGAAGACCTATCTTTATTAAAATTTTCCATAGTATCTTTGTGTACTATACCACCTTTTTGAACTATTGCCATATCATCTATTAAGTTTTCTAAGTCATTCATCACATGAGATGTAATAAGGACTGTTTTATTTGTATTGTTAATATAATCTTTTAGATAATCTATAAAAAGTCGTCTATATCCAGCATCAAGACCCATCGAATAATCATCCAATAAAAGAAGTTTTGCATCTTGTGCAAATAAACAACCAAGTACCACTTGAGATTTTTGACCAAAAGAGAGTAAACTTATTTTTTGAGAATAATTAAGCTTCATAAGATCAACTAAATCATAAAAAACTTTTCTTCTCCATTTGGGATAAAAGGGAGCAAAAAACCTTTCTATTTGTTCTATGGTCATATAATCATAAGAGATAAAACCCTCATGAAGTAAAGCAATTTGTTCTTTTGCAGAAGAAGAAAGAGAGTGTGAGTGTTCACCAAAAATCAAACAATCTCCACTTTTAGGTTTTAAATACCCCATAAGAATATTTATCAGTGTAGACTTTCCAACACCGTTTTTACCAAGAAGTCCAAATATACTACCTACATAAACATCTAAATCTAAATTTTCATAGATAGTATTTTTTCCATAACTATGATTTAGATTTTTTATCTCTATAGCTTTATTTTTTCCCACAGTTACATTCTCCATCGCAACCATTTTTTTTAAATAGTTTTTGATATAAAAAAAATAAAGCACCTATTGTAATTATAATTAAAAATATACTATCCATATTTTATTAGTGCTTATGACAAGATTCTTTTGCATAACACTGGGCACAATCTGTTATTCCCATAACTTTTACATACTCTTCATATACACAACTAGCACTATGTTTTGTACAAATTAATGGTAGTTTTCTCTTTTTTGATTCTACTTTAAAATGCTTCATTGCATTATGATTTAAAAAAGATGTAAGCATAATGACACATTGAGTATCTTGTGGGATAATTTTTTTACACGCACTAGCTTTTTTTCTAGCATCCCAATGAGTTATATTTGTTACACCAACAGACTTCAATGTACTACTTATTTGTGTGATTTTATCACCACCTATTATTAAGACACTCATTTTTTATTCCTTATTTTGATAATCATTATTAAAATCATATTATATAAATCCTTAATTAAAAATAAAAATGATATTAATTATCAAAAATACATTTAATTTTTTTTGTTATAATACCTTTATGAGTAATGAAAAATTAATTGAAAAACTAAAAGAGATAATAAAAGCCAAAGGTTTGAAGTACACAAAACAAAGAGAAGTAATCTTTGAAACTCTTTTAAACAGTGATAAACACTTGAATGCAGAAGACTTATATAATATTGTTTCAGAAAAATATCCTGATGAAAAAATAGGAATTGCAACTGTATATAGAGCTTTATCATTTTTAGAAGAATCTCAACTAATATCTTCAATATCACTAGATAAAGATGGTAAAAAGTTTGAATCTACATCAAAAGAGCATCATGATCATATTATTTGTACAAAATGTAACAAAATAATTGAATTTGTTGATAATGATATAGAAAAAAAGCAAGAAGAGGTTGCAGATAAGTATAACTTCAAACTTTTAAACCATACAATGTATTTATATGGTATATGTAAGGATTGTCAATAAAATTGAAATACTTTTTATTATTAATTTTATTTTTAAATTCTTTATATGCACACCCACATACATTTATTGATATTTTTCCAACCATAAACAATAAAAATGAAAAGATAGATACTATCCGTTTTAAATGGAGTTTTGATGAGATGACATCACAACTTCTTATTATGGAATTTGATCAAAATTTAGATGAAAAACTAGATAAAAAAGAGATAGCTTATATCAAAGATAACTATTTTGATCCACTTGATGAATATGGTTTTTATACAGATATAAAACTATCTAAAAAAAGAATAAAAACTTCCCCTACAAATTTTACTGCTAAAATTGAAAACAAAATAAATATAACCTATGAATTTGATATAAAAATAGATACCCATAAAGATAATCTACAAATAGAATTTTACGATCAAGAGATGTTTACAGCTTTTATGTTAAAAAAAGATTTTATAAAAAGTAATCTTTCTTATGAAGTTGTAGATGTTGACAATGACTTTTATTTTGCATATAGATTACAATTTAACTAAATATGTCTGAACTTTATAGTAACTTCTTAAAACAAATAGTACTTTACCAATATGAACTAAATAGATATATATCTACAACTATTAGAAGTATCAATGATGAAAATAATATAAGTGTATCACTTTTAGTTTTAGGTATAGCATTTGTTTATGGACTTGTACACGCTGCTGGTCCTGGTCATGGAAAAGCTTTAGTTGCTTTTTATTTTACATCAAATAAAAGTGATTATAAAAAAGCTTTTAAAATGGGATATATGATATCTATTATCCATGCCATATCTGCACTTGTTTTTACTTTTGGAATATATTTTATACTAAAAACTATGTTTAGAAAAAACTTCCATGAATTTTCAAATATAACTATGCTTATAAGTGCAATAATGATTATACTTGTAGGTCTTTATATAATCTATCATGCATATTCACATAAAAAAGCAAAACAAGAAAACCTACAAACACCAGATAAAAGCCAATATGCAGTTGCATTTAGTGCAGGTATTGTACCCTGCCCTGGTGTTATGACTATTGTTTTATTTTGTGTTATGTTAAAACAATACCTTTTAGGTGTAATGGCTGCTATTACTATGAGTATAGGTATGGGACTTACTATATCTGTAGCTGGAATACTTTCAATAGCACTAAATAAAAAAGCTGGAAACTTTTTAGACTCAAAAGCTTACCTTTTAGAAATCTTTGGTGGATTATTAATTTTAAGTTTAGGTATATTTTTAATTTTAGGTTATTATAATACACATTAATTTTTTAAAAAAGGATTCATAATGTATGATGTACTTATAGTTGGAGCTGGTGCTGCTGGATATGGTTGTGCCTTAACATTAGCTTCAGTTGAAGATAAATTTGATTGGGCAAAAGATAAAAAATATTTAATGATAGATGATGGAAACAGTGATATATTAAAAGCTAGTTTTTTTAATATTGCTGGTGTTGATTTTGGTATAGGTGGAGATAACTTATTACCAAAAATGCAAGCACAACTTGAAAAATTCAATTCATGTGAACTTGTAAATGATACTGTTACAAAAATTGAAAAAACTACTAATGGTTTTAAAGTGATTTCAAATGAAAACTTTTATGAAGCAACTATTGTTGTTATTGCAACAGGTATGCATCAGTTTGATATAGAGTGTGAATATGTAAAAGTAAAAGAACATACAGATGTATTAAAACCAAATAAAGTAGCTTTAGAAAATAACAATAATAAAATATCTGAAGGTCTATATGTAGCAGGTCTTGCAAGTGGTGCTAAAACTATGTTTGCAATTGCAAATGGTGAGGGAAGTAAAGTAGCTTGCGATATATTTAAAATTTGGACAGGAAAACCTGCTGTTGCTCACGATACAATAAAAGATAAACTAATCTAAAATAATTACACTTTATTTTAAAGTGTAATTATAATTTTTGCCCCACTATACTCTTTTTTATTATGCTTAAAAGTTTCATTATCAACTTTTATATCACCATTCATACCTTGTGTTATAAGAGTATATGTCATATTAAGTCCGAGTCCTGTTCCTTGACTTTTATGTTTTGTAGTAAAATATGGTTCAAATACTTTTTGTAAAATATTTTGAGATATTCCTCCACCGTTGTCTTTAAATACTATTTTTATTTTATTATCTTCTTTAAATACTTCTATAAAAAATAGTTTTTCTTCATCATCTAAAAGATCATTTAATACATCTTTTGAATTATTAAAAATATTCATAAAACATTGATTTAATTCATTTTGATAACCCTCAATTTCTATAGAATCATCAATATCTTTTATTAAAGTAATATTATGCATTTTTATAGACGCTTCTATAAGATTAATAAAGCTATTTACTAAATTAGTTGATGTAAACTTTGTTTTATCTCTATCACCTTTTACAAAATTTCTAAAATCATCAATAGTTTTTGATAAATATTGTACATTATTATCAATAGCATCACAAGCGTTATATAAAAACTCATCTTCAAGTATTCCATACTCTTTTTGTACCCTTATACCTGTAGCACTTGTAGATATTACACTAAGAGGTTGTCTCCATTGATGAGCTATATTTCCTATCATCTCACCCATAGAAACTAATTTTGATTGTTGTAATAGTTGCTTTTCTTGTTGTTTTAATAAACTAATATCAACAACACTTACTAATCTTAATTTATTATCTCTTATATAATGTCCTCTTAACAATACAGGAACTCTTGAACCATCTTTTTTAAGTACTTCAAATTCATGTGGTGAAGTATCATCTTCTTGTAGCTTTTCTTTAGCTACTTCTAAATATTCTTGGGGAACAAATGCAAAAATAGATTTACCTATTAATTCATTTTTGGATTCATAATCAAGCATATCTAGTACAGATTGATTTACATCTACACATAAGCCATCTTTAAAAATAGCTATACCTTCCATAGTTGCATTTATAACTTCTTTAAATTGACTTATAGATTTTTTTAAAATATATTGTTTATAGATAAAAAATATTATCAAAATAAAAATAACAGCTAATATTTTAAAAAGTAAATCATAATCAAATTGGGTTTGAATTTTTTTATTTACCCATTTTTCAAATATAATACTTTTTGCCTCTTTTGATATCTTTAATAATGTTTTATCTAAAATATTTAATAAAAGCTGATCATCATTTCTAACAGCAATAGATAAATTATATCTCATCTTAGTATAACCAGAAATTTGAAGATTATCTAAACCATATGTATTTTTATAATAAGACAATACAGGTAATGTAGCAATTGTAAAATATGCCTTACCTTTTGCTACAGCTTCAAAAGCTTCTTTATAACCTTTTGTTTCTAATATATTAATATTTGGATAAATACTTTTAAGTTTTGAAATAAGTCCAGATTTGGCTTTTCTTGACATCTTTTTATCTATAATTGAATCAATATTATTAACTAAAGGTTTGTCTTTTTTTGTAATAATTGCTAAATCATAATTTAAATACGGTTTTGTAAAATTAGCATAAACTTCTCTTTGTGGAGTTTTAATAGCAGCTGGTAAAATATCACACTTTTTATCTCTTAGAAACTCTTGAGATTCTCCCCAAGATGATGTTTTAACAAAATTAAACTCTAAATTGGTACTTTCACTAATTAGTTTTAAGGTATCTATAGATATACCTGTAGGTCCTCTTTGATCTGTAAATTCTATTGGTGTCCAATTTGGATTTGTACAAACATTTATTACTTTTTTCTTTCTTATATACTCTAACTCATGAAAATTTAAACTATTATCATTAACTTGTAGCCATTTTAATATAATATTATTTTTTTGGCTTAAAGGTATGCTATCCAAACCTTTTTGTAATATAGATTTTAATATAGGTTTCGTAGAATTAGAAAAATAATGTAAAGGTGATGGTTTAAAAACTGTTTGATAAATAGGCTTTAAACCTTGAATATAATTCTCTTTTAAAAAGCTTTCAACCCCTAAATATCGACTAAATATAGCATTAGCTTTACCATTTAGTACCATCTGTATAGATTGTTCTAAATTATCAACTTCTAATATTTTTATATTTGGATATTTTTCTTTTATTTTAATTATCGTACCATAAGCTCTTACCATTGCAAGAGTTTTATTTTCTAAGTCTTCAAAACTTTTTATATTACTACCTTTTCTAACATATAAATACTCTTTTATATTCATATAT
>LLEK01000019.1_pt1 | contig 38941 bp, 38 predicted proteins | sample 595821 | NCBI WGS metagenome assembly LLEK01 (sample SAMN02919311, study PRJNA255460) | bioreactor metagenome | biome: chemostat; feature: culture 2011_25.1; material: sediment; isolation source: day79 25degC chemostat 2011 inoculated with Wadden Sea sediment taken from... | place: Germany: Bremen ...
GGCATTGGATTTTGCATCACAACATGGCTTAGATTATAAAGTATATTCTCAAGAAATTGATAAAACACAAACATATAAAAACTATATGAAATTTCAAGGCATTTTGGATAATGCTATCCAAAAAGATGGTGTATTTCCAGTATTCCAACCAATATACAATAAAGATAAACAAATTGTAAAATATGAGATACTTATGAGAATATCTCATATAAACAATGGCATAGAGTGTATATATTATCCAGGTCAATTTATGGATATCTCTATTGAATCAAATAGATTTATAACTATTTCAAAGATGGTTATAAAAAAAGCTTTCCATCAAATGCAATTTAGTTCAAAAAAGTTTTCATTTAATATTTCATATGAAGATATTACAAATAGTATTTTACTAGATTATATAGAAGAGCTAATTATTCAATATGGTGATATTGGTCAAAGAGTAATGCTAGAGATACTTGAAACTAAAAATATAGACTCTTATGAAGTTGTAGAAAACTTTATAAAAAGATTTAAAAGATATGGTGTTGAAATTGCACTAGATGATTTTGGTACAGGATACTCTAATCTAAACCATATAATAAACTTCCAAAGTGAGTATGTAAAACTTGATGGTGACCTTATAAAAAATATCAAAGATGATAAAAAATCATTAGCAATTGTAAAATCAATTATACATTTTACTAAAGAGTTAGGTATAAAAACTATTGCTGAATATGTTTCAACAAAAGAGATATTTGATATTGTTAAATTATTAGGGGTAGATGAATTCCAAGGTTTTTATCTATCAAAGCCTTTGAAGGTGATATATGAATAATATACAAAATATAGCAAAACAATTTAATATAATATATGCAGAAGACGATCCTGATGTATTAGAAAAAACATCAAAAGTATTTGAAAACTTATTTAAAAGTGTCACATTAGTAAAAGATGGTAAAGAGGGTTTAGAAAAATATAAAGAATATTATACAAAAAATAAAAGTTATTATGACATAGTAATAGCAGATATAAAAATGCCCATAATGGATGGATATGAACTATCAAAAAAAATAAAAGAGATTAATCCTTTACAAGAAATATTAATCATCTCTGCTTATGATGACTCAAAAATGTTACAAAATATTATGAATATAAATGTAAGTAATTTTATACATAAACCTATAGTATTTGATGAACTTCTTGAGATTATAAAAAAGATAAATAACTCTTTATCTAAACAAAAAGAAGATGAAAAAAAAGTTGGCGAGCTTTTTAAACTCAATCAAGAATTTGAATCACTTCTTAACGGATATGATTCTTTGATAATTGCGTCAAGAACTGACTTAAATGGTATGATAACCTATGTAAGTGATGCTTTTTGTAGTATATCTGGGTATTCAAGAGAGGAACTACTAGGTAAGTCTCATAATATAGTAAGACATCCTGATATGTCAGATGCTGTTTTTAGAAATGTTTGGAAAACTATATCAAGTGGTAAAATATGGAAAGGTAAAGTTAAAAACCTAAAAAAAGATGGTGATTTTTATTGGACTAGAACATCTATAGGACCTTACTTTGATAAAGACGCCAATATAATTGGTTATAACTCAATAAGAGAAGATATAACAGCTCAAGTAAAAGCAAAAGAGTTACATAAAAAAGTAAATATGCTTTTAAAATATGTAAATGATGGTTATATAATTTATGGAAAAGATTTAAAAATTCATGCTAGTTATTCTAATATATGTTTAGAAATATTCCAACAATCAGATATAGCAGAACAAAATATATCCCAACTATTATTTAATGATGATGAGTATAAAAAAAGATTGTTTGAAAAAGGTTCTTTAAAAATATTCTCAACAACAAATAATGACAAAAAGAAAGCTTATACCTCTTTAATGCCTACACTTACTAAAGTAAATGATAAACATTTAGAAATAAGCTATAAAATAGTTGACAACGACGATATTATGGTAGTAGTAAAAGATATAACAGAGAATATTCAACTACAATCTAAACTAGAGATAAAACAAGAACATCAAAAGATGATAATTCAAATTGTTGCAAATATCACTGACTTTTTAGAAATAAAAAAAGATTTTGAAGATTTTTTCGCAACTATTTATACTAGTTCTCAACCAAATGAGATTATTATTGATACTAATTGTGAAAATATATTAAGACAACTACATACCTTTAAAGGTCTATTTTATCAAATGCAAATGTATCATATACCAGATACCTTACATAACTTAGAAGAGATTATATCTAATATGATAAAAAACAATTTAGATAAAAAAACCTTAGATGCTACCCAAGATATAAGAGATAGTTTTCAAAAAGATATGCTTATTATAGAAGATATGTTGGGATCAGATTATATTAAAGACCAACAACATAAACTAAAAAATAAAACAGTATTGACAAAGTTCAAATATAAATTAAAAGATATTATAAAAGACCCTATAAATATAAACTATAAAATTCAAACTTTAATATCTCAAATTGAGCTTATTTCATATATAGATATAAATGAAGTTTTTCAAAAACATATAACTTTAGTATCTCTTTTAAGTCATAGTTTAAATAAACCAATGCATCCACTAAAAATAAAAGGGGATAAAGAACTAAAAGTACCACCCTCTTTTAATAACTTCTTTAGAAACCTTGTACATGTTTACAAAAATGCAGTTGACCATGGAATTGAAAGTGTTGAACAAAGAGTCTTAAATGATAAAGATGAAAAAGGACAAATAAGTTGCAAGTATTACTATAGAAAGAAAAATTTATATATAGAAATTGCTGATGATGGTAATGGTTTAGATTTAGAAGTTATTACAAAAAAGGCACTTGAAACAGGAATCATATCAATATATGATTTAAAAAACTTGACTCAAGAAGATAAAATAGCATTAATTTTTAAAGATAATTTATCAACAAAAATAGTACTTGATGATATATCAGGTAGAGGTGTAGGAATGGCTTCATTAAAAGATTCTTGTGAAGCTTTAGGTGGAACTGTTGAAGTTGAAAATAATATTGGCAAAGGATTAAAATATAAATTTAAACTACCAATGGTAAAGATATTTAACTGTTCTGAATCATTTGAGAATTTTGAAGAAGCTGTATCTTTACTAGAAGTAATTTCAAATAAAATAAAAACATTTTTATTCAATGAATTAAAAATAGACATAATAGACTCAAGGTATGTAGATACTATAGATACAAGTAACAAAATGCATACTATTATTGATTTGGAAGAAACTGAAGATAATATTTCAATATGCTTTAGTTATACAAACAATATTTTAAAGAAATTTGCCCAATTATATTTTAAAGAATTATTAGATGATGATATTGATTTTGAATCATCAAAAGAAGAAATAGCTAAAGAAGTAGTAAATATAATAGTTGGTTTAACTATTCAAGATTTTCCACATAAATATAAAAGTAGCATACTTTCAATACCTAAAAATATAACAAACAATGAATTAAAAGATATTACAAAAAATCCAGATAATAAACTATTGAGTATATTAATACAAACAGGTTATGGAAATATAATATGCAAATTGATAAAAAAGGGCTAAAATGTTAAGAGTTATGATTGTAGATGATTCAGAAATTGCAAGAAAAATGGTAAAAAAACATATGTCAAAACTTAATTGTACTGTAGCTACAGAAGCTTGTACAGCACAAGAAGCTATAGATAAATATGTAGAATATGAGCCTGATTTTGTTACTTTAGATGTAACTATGCCAGGGGGAAATGGACTTTTAGCCTTAACTAAAATTATAAACAGAGATAAAGAAGCAAAAGTAATCATGGTTACTTCTCATGGGGAAGAGGATTTAATTATGGATGCTATTGATATTGGAGCTATTGGTTATGTACTAAAACCTATAACCTTAGAAAAACTAAAACAACAAATGACAAAAATAGTTTAAGTGTGATAAAAACTCAAAGTTTTTAATCACATATTGATTCTATATCCTTTACCATATATATTTTCAATTGTCTCACTAGATAGTTTTTTTCTCAATCTTTTTATACTTGATTTAATAGCATCGTATGATATCTCTTTTTCAAAATTATCTATATCAATTACATAATATAAATCATCTGCTGAAAATGTTTGATTTGGATTACTAATAAGAAGTTTTAATATCTGAAATTCATTGTTTGATAATTTTACTTCTATACCATTATCAAATAATTTACTTTTAGATTGATTCCAAGATAATTCATCGCTTATAACTATAATCTCATCGTTGCCGTATATATCATCACAAATTGATGAAAAAACATTTATAATATTTTCAAAAGTAAATGGCTTTTTTATAAACTTTTTTATACCTATATCTATAAACTTTATTAAATATTTTGATTCATCATGGGCAGAAGTTACAACAATTATTTGTTTATCATTTATATGTTTTATATGTTTTGATAAATTTATCCCATCCATTATAGGCATTTTTATATCTGTAATAACAATATTATAGTATCTATCTTTATTTGCATAAAAGTTTTTATACTGCTCTAAAGCTTCTTTACCATTACTACAACAATCTATATTTGTAAATATATTACTCAACATAACAGAAGTTTTTTTTTGCAACTCTAAATCATCTTCCACATACAAAACATTTAAATTTTTTGATTGTTTACATAACTTTGTTATTTTACTTCGTTGCATATTCTAATTCTTTTAAATCTATTTCAAAACATAAACCATCGTTGGTATTTGAAACTTTTATATCACCTTGATGATGTTCTTTTATTATTTTCAAAGACATATAAAGCCCTAATCCTGTACCATTTTTTTCCTGTTTTGTACTAAAATAAGGGTCAAAAATTTTATCTAAAATTGAATCATCAACACCCAAACCATTATCCAAGAATTTTATCTTAACTCCGTCATTAGTATCAGATGTAGTAATATTTATAATTGGGTTTTTAATACCTTTTTCAATAAAGTTTTGTTTAGAATTTTCAAATAGATTTAAAAATACTTGTATTATCTCATTTTCAATAATATCTATATGTTTTTGGCTATTTTTATCAAAATTCACTTTTATCCCTTCATAAGATAAAGGGGTTTTTACAATACCATATGCTTTACTAATAGCTTGATTGATATTTAATTTTTCAAATTTATAATCATTTTTATAAAAATCTCTAAAGTCATCTATTGTTTTAGTTAATGTTTGAGTAAAACCTTCTATATCATCTAACTCTTGTTCGATAAACTGCATAAGCTTTTCATCATTTTTTTCAATAGCTATTTTCATCTGAACATTTATAACAGTAGAAGATATAGCACATAAAGGTTGTCTCCATTGGTGTGCAATCATAGATATCATCTCACCTAATTGAGCCATTTTTGATTGAAAAAATAGTAGTTTTTCTTGTTCTTGATTTTTCTTAATTTCATTTTGTACAGTTAACTCTAAATTATCATTAAACTCTTTTAGTTTTTTTTCTACTTCAATTCGCTTATCAATATCTCTCCAAACCATACAATATCTATCTTTTTTCATTCTAAATATATCAATTTCTATATATTTTTCTTGATTGTTAATTGTTAGAAAAACCCAATCAAATTTACACTTACCATTTTTACGTGCTAATTCAATCATATCATTTGATTTTTCAAAAGAAAGTTTGCCATCTGGTTGAAATGCTGGACTTAAATGAAGGGGATGAGCTGTTAAAAAATCTTTTTTACTTTTATACTTAAAAAGCTCAACTAAAGTATCGTTACAATCTACTATTTGGTCGTTTTGGATAATAGATATACCATCACTAAAATTCTTAAATAATATTTTATAATTATATAATTTATAGGTAACTATTAACAATAAAATAATAATAAAAATTAGTATAATTATAGTAGTAAACATAAAGAATATTATATCTAAAAATTATAATAATAACTTTTTCAAAACCATAAACAATCATAATAATATAAGTTATTTACTAACTTGTATTTCTTAGAATTTACAATTTATAACTAATTAGACAAATAAGGTAAATAGCTTTATAAATATTTACAATTTATAGTTTAATAATTCCCTCTTCTAAACTTTTTGTTAAATCTATATTTGTTCCAATTATCTTTTCTAATTTATTATTATCATATATTGGAGTACCTGTACTTTGTATTGTATAAGTTTTTCCATTAGGACAAATAGTACGAAATACTAAACTATAAATTCTTTTCTCTTTTATAGCTCTATCAATTTTTTTACTCACTTTTTCAAAATCATCAGGATGAACTAAACTAATCCAAAACTCATAAGTTATTTTTGTGTTTTTATCTATACCAAACATCTCATAAGATTTTTCATTCCAATAAAAAGCATTTGTAGATAAGTCAAATTCCCAAAGAGCTATATTTGATACATTAGTTGTTATTTCTAACCTTTTTTCACTCTCTTCTAAAGCTTTTTTACTATTAATCTCTTCTGTAATATCTTGTATCGTACCTATCACTTTTGTAGGTTTACCATCTGTATCATATTCTGCTTTAGCTATCTCTCGTACATACACACTACCTTTAGTTGGATGAATTATTCGGTGTTTAATGTTGTACCTAAATCTTCTATTTAATGCTTTTTGAATATTTAACTCAACATCAGCTCTATCATCTTTATGAATTTTACTTAAAAGTAAACCATAAGTGATATTTACCCTTTCATCTAGACCAAAAATTGAATATGTTTCATTAGACCACCAAATAGTTCCATTTGCTATATCCCATTCCCAACTACCTAAAGAAGCTATTTTTTGAGTAATTTGTAATCTTCTAGTTAATTTTATTAATTCTTCATGATCTTTTACTTCTTGAGTTATATCACGAGTAGTACCAACTGTATGAATTACTCTATTTTTATGATCTCTTTTAATACTAATAGCATAATCTTCTATCCATACCCAATGCCCTTTTTTATGACGAACTCTCATATGTGCTCTAAATTGATTTATCTCACCGTTAAAATAAGACTCCTTCATATTTCTTACATCATCTAATTCCTCAAGATGTATTCTTTCATCTATCCAATCTACCATAAGAGACTTATCAGATGGTAATTCACTTATTTTATATCCAAGTAACTCAGCCCAAGTTTCACTCCAATAATCATCTTTTCTAATAGGAATATAATAATCATATATACCCATATTTATACCATTTACTGCTGCACTTAATCTATTACTACTTACTTCATAATCAGAAGTTATTTTTGCTAATTCAGTTAGATGTTTCTCTTTTTCATCATCTATAGTTCTTAATTCAGTATATGCTGTTTGAAGTTCTTCGTTTGTTGTTTCTAATTCTTCATTTGTTAATTGTAACTTTTCATTTGAACTTCGAAGTTCCTCATTTGAAGTTTCGAGCTCTTCTATTACTATTTGTAAACGTTCTTTTGTTGTTAATAGTTCAAATTCTAATTCTTCTACTCTTTTATTATCATCAATATCACACACTTCAAGGTTTTTAAAATTTTCAATATTCTCTTCTTGAAAACATACTAAACTTAAAATATTTTTACTATCTTTTTCCATAGGCATAACAGTAATTCTTACATACCTTATAACCTCATCTAGTAATATGACTTTTTGAAACTTTGATTTAATAATAGAGTTCTCTTTTATACTACGATCTATTGCCTCTTTTAACTCTATACTAAGTATTGGAACAACATTTTTAAATACATTTTGTGTTTGTTTACCCTCTGGTCGTAATAAGTAAGGGTTATTACCCTTAACATAAACTATATCCATATTCTCATCAATAACAATACATTTTGGAACAATATATTTATTTATATAAGTATTAACACTATCTAAAAAAGTTGTTGTTTTTATATCTTCTATATCTTTAGAGTTATTAACTAAGTCAGTTTTTTCAAAAAATTTAACAGTCTGAGGTAATTCTTTTTTTCCTAAATAATTTGCTGTAAAAATTCTCCACTTTTTATCTGTTATTCTAAAATAGTCTTGAGAAGGTCCAACAGATTCACTTTTACCTAAAAACAATAAACCATCATCATTTAAAGCATAATGAAACATAGGAAAGAGTTTCTTTTGTAACTCTTGAGAAAAGTAAATTAATAAGTTTCTACAAACAACTAAATCTAACTTTAAAAATGCAGAGTCTTTAATAATATCATGTTTTGAAAATATAACCATCTCTCTAATAGGTTTTATTATTTCGTAGTTTTCAAACTTAGCTAAAAAATATTGATTTTTATATTTTTTATCCAATTCAATTAAGGCACTCTCAGGGTATATAGCTTCTATAGCAAAATCTAAAGCTTCTTCATCTAAATCAGTTGCAAATATTTGTATTTTGTATTCATTTATACTACTACCTAAAATATTACTCAATACTATAGCTATACTATAAGCTTCTTCTCCTGTTGAACACCCAGGTGTCCAAATACGAATATTTTTATCCTTTTTTCCTTTTATATATTGTTCCAAATGCTCTTCTAAAGCATCAAATGATTCACCATCTCTAAAAAATGATGTTACTCCTATAAGAATATCTTTAAAAAGAGATTCAACTTCATCAACATTTTTAGATAAAAAATCATAATAATCTGCCAAACTTGTGTTTTTTGTAGCTGCCATTCTTCTTTCAATTCTTCTTTGAATTGTACTAGGCTTATAATGATTAAAGTCAACACCTTTTATCTCTTTTATTTTATCTGAGATATTAGTATAAAGAGTTGTAAACTCTTCAGGCTTTTCTTGAATTATTGGTTTTCCATCAGTATAATTTAAAAGTCCAACTAACTCTTCTCCCATCTCTTCTGCATCTAAAATAAGATCAATATTTCCTGTATTAATAACAGAGTTTGGCATACCATCATATCTTGAATTAGATGGATTTTGAACTATTACTAACCCTCCTTTTGCCTTTATAGCTCGAATACCACGAGAACCATCACTTCCAGTTCCTGATAAAATAATACCTATACTTTTAATTCTTTTCTTGGGCAATAGATTCAAAAAGAATATCAACTGAAGGTTTAGGGCTATATAGTGCATTTTTTGGTTGAGTTAATACAATTGTATTATTTTTTATTGTGATATTTTTATTTGCAGGACAAACATATATACTATTTGCTTTTATAGTATCACCATCTTTTGCTTCTAATACATGAAGAGCTGTGTATTTTGAAATAAGCTCCACCATAAGACTTTTATAAGTAGGAGATAAATGTTGGGCAACTAAATAAGCTATATTAGTATCATTTGGTAAATTTTTCACAAATGCCTGTAAAGCTTCTAAGCCCCCAGCACTAGCTCCAATTCCAACTATTACCATATCATTTTCATTCTTTTTCATAGATACACCTAAAAATATTTATATATTAATAATTGTATCCTAATATATAAAAATGACTAAGTTATGAAAACTTTAAATTAGTAGAGAATATAACTATGATTATGTTTTATAATTAAAATATCAAGTATATTTAAAATTATTTTTTACAACTTTTTTATAATTATAAATTGTTTTTTCATCCGATACATCTCTTCAGGTTCATTATCAAATTCACCGTATTCTAATATCTCATAGTTATCATTGAAAAAACTCTTAAGTTCCCCTTGTTTTAATAAAAAATCAGGGTTTGAATTTGGCTTTGTATTAGTTTTATGTTCCATGTATGTTTCTATAAACAACACACCAGCTTTTTTAAGTGCTTTAAAAAGCTTAGGGATAATATCTCGATCTAAATAATTTGTCATTACAACAATATCATAATTATTTTCTTCTGGAACATATCCCTCTAAATCTATAAGTTTGATATTTATATTAGATAAGTTTTTTTTATTTAAACTATCAAGTGCAACTTGTGATATATCTAAAGCATCTACTTTAAAACCCTTTGTTGCTAAATAAATAGAGTTTTTACCTGCTCCACAAGCTATATCTAAAGCTTTACCTTTTTTTATTTTGTTTATTATATTTATAAGATTTTTACTAGGTAATCTATCTTTTAATAAAGAAGGGGTATTTTTATATTTTTTATCCCATTTTGTTTTATCTTCTATAGCCATTTTTAACCTTTATTTGATAATATTAAAAATCATATCTATAGTATGTAAAAAATATTATTTATTAATATATTTTATTAAATTTTAATTGTTACTATTTTAGTCACATATTTTTAAAAGTTTCATAAAAGTCATAAAAGAAGAGAACGCTGTCTCCTCTTTATATTAATTAACTAAAAGAAAACTCAAAATATTTTAGAGTGCTAAATTCATATATATATTGATATCTTTTAGTTTAAATTTTTTAGTTTTTAGTAACTCTCAATAAAACCTCCTTATAAATAAAAAAGTATTACTTTAGTTCTGAACTAAAGTTATTGAAATTATAAATCATAATAATTAAAAAAAAGTTTAAATTTAGCACTTAATTAATACAAGTGCCAAATTTTTTAGCACTTACTCTTGACAAGTGCTAAAAATATTTGTTATAATACTTTTGAAGTTGAGATAAATCAGCTTAATATTTAAATAAAAAAGGAGACAAAAATGTTAATAACAAGATTTGACCCATTTAAAGAGTTTGCAAATATGCAAAAAGTTTTTAGTAATTATCCAACATATACGAATGATGATACATCAATTGGTGCCTTTGCTCCTCAAGTTAATACAAGAGAAGGTGAGTTTGCATACCATATTGATGTGGATTTACCTGGAGTTAAAAAAGAAGATATAAATATAGATATAGATAATGGTAAATTAACCATATCAGGACAAAGAGATACAAAAGAAGAGGTTAAAGAAGAAGATTACTATAAAGTAGAAACTTCATTTGGTAAGTTTCAAAGAATATTCACTATTCCGGAAAATGTAGATATAGAGAATATAAATGCGTCAAGCCAAAATGGTGTTTTAGAAGTTACTATTCCTAAGTTAGAAAAAGATGCAAATATTAAAAAAGTAGTAGTAAAATAAAATACCCTCAAATAAAATAAAAAGGTTAAGAATTTATTTTCTTAGCCTTTTTTAGTATTTAAGAAATTGAAATTTTCTATATATTTAGTTAGAATCTATTTATGGATGATAAAGATAAAATAATAGAAGAAGTTAAAAAACATATTCACAAAATTAGAGAAGAATCTCCTACTTTAAATGACAAAGATTTCAAAATAGCTTTAGGTAAAGTTTTAGTAGAATTAAAAGTTGCCCAAAAAGAGGGAACAGATGGAGTTTTAAAAGATATTTTACTTTAAAATAATTATAGATTATGCTCTTTTATACTCTCATATTTATAAAATCTAAAATTTTTATATATATTTATAAAATTTGTAAATAAGTATGCTAATACAGCAAAACTCCAATATGTAAACCAAAGTTTAATCATACCTATAAAACCATCCTCATAATAGAAATCTACCCCTTGAAGTACTACAAATATTAAAATAGTTGATTTAAGTGATACAACTTCTGTATTTACCAAATAAGGGACTAAAGTAAACCCTTTTAATTTAAATCTATAATATGATAAAACAATAAATAAGACTATACATATTCCTATGATTATATATTCATCTTTTACTATTTGCATAATTTTATCTAAAGGCAAAAATATATAGTAAATAACACTAATACTAAACAACGATAATATCAATAACTTTTTAATATCTAATACTTTTATCATACCTTTTTCAAACCTTTTTAGAAATATTATTTAAAATCGAGAAATTGTATCTTAAAAAACTTAACAAAATGCAATATTTTCGATCACTAATAAAAAATTTTGCTAATATTTTTTAAGAAAATAAAATCAAAGGATATATTATGATAGAAATTACACTTTTTAGTTTATTATCTATTTGGGTTGCTTTAGTTTATCAATATTCAAAAGAAAAATAGAAGAAAAAGTAAATTACCTTTTGATATAAAAATAGATATTAAATAGTAAATATATTATAATTCATTTTTTAACTTTAAGGATAAATTATATGAATAACACAACAAAAAAGTTTATACAAATAGGTGCTATTATGATGGCTTTGAGTGTAGCACTTGGTGCTTTTGGAGCACATGCCCTAAAAGATATACTTGATGAAAAAATGATACAAGTTTATAACACAGCTGTACAATATCAATTTTATCATTCACTAGGTATGTTTGTAGTAGCTTTTGTAGCACATCTAAATGATACAAAAAAAGTAAATTTAAGTGGTAATATAATGTTAGCTAGTACAATTATATTTAGTGGTAGTTTATATATTATGACCATTACAGGTCTAAAATATTTAGGGGCTATTACACCTATTGGCGGAATTGGTTTTATAATAGCATGGATATTATTAGCGCTAAGTATTAAAAAAACTACTTAGGTTGAATATCGTTTAGGGTAGTCAAAATCTACCATTTCACAATTGAACTTATCTATATCTTCCCAACTACTACAGTCAAATTCTAATTCAATAATACCTGTAGTTGGGATGTTTTCATAAAAATCACAAAAATCATCTACAAACATATTGAGTCCTGGATTATGACCTATTAAAAAAACTGTATTGTTTTTATTGTCTATTTGTTTTAGTATATTTTTTAGTGTAGTTATGTTTGATTCATATATTTTTTTATCATAAACTATATCTTTTTTATAGTTTATAGCTTTTGCAATATCTATAGATGTAGCTTTTGCTCTTTTAGCTGGACTAGATATAAAAATATCAGGCTTAATATTTTTTTCTTTTAACTTTTCTCCCATAAAAGGAGCATCTTTTTTACCTCTATTATTTAAAGGTCTATCAAAGTCATCTAAACATATATCTTCCCAAGAAGATTTCGAGTGTCTTATTATATATAATATTTTCATCTATAAATGTCCATTTATAAGTGTTGTTAAGTTTGCTTCATCTAAAGCACCTGAAACTCTTTGTACTTCAACTCCATCTTTAAAGATTATAAGTGTAGGTATACTTCTTATACCAAAAGTACTTCCTAGTTGTTGTTCCTCTTCTGTATTTACTTTTACAAAAAGTGTTTTTAAAGGATACTTTGAAGCAACCTTTTCAAATACAGGACCCATTATCTTACAAGGACCACACCAAGGTGCCCAAAAATCAACAATAACTGGTATATCACTATTAACAATAACCTCATCAAAATTATTTATATCTAACTCTACTGGTTTTGTATTTAACAAAGAGTTTTTACAACTACCGCAATTAGCTTTTTTATATGTATCCTTTACTGGTACATTATTTATCTCTAAACAATTTGGGCAAACTACTTTCATAAATTATCCTTTATATACAATGTGGTGCAATAAGACCAGCTTTTAAAGCATTAAACATCTCATCACCTTTATATTTCTTAACTATATAAAGACCTAAACATATAGCTGTCCCAGGTCCTCTTGATGTTATTACATTACCATCTTGAACTACTTGTGAATTTTCATCATAACCATCTATTCTAATTTTTTCTTCAACTGAGGGATAACAAGTAAAGTTCTTTGGAAGAACCCCAGCTTGCTCAAGTGCATAAGGTGCTGCACAAATTGCTGAAATATCTTTATTTTCTTTATACATATCTTTTAAAAGATTTTGTACATTTTCATCAACAGCAAGGATATCTGTACCACCCCAACCACCAGGTAATAAAATCATATCAATATCATTGTGAGTTATACCTTCAATAGTTCTATCACAAACTATATTTATACCGTTTGCACCTTGAACTTCTAATCTTTGTTTTACTGAAGCTACTATTACTTTAATATCTGCACGTCTTAATACATCTATTAAACTAATTGCCTCAATCTCCTCAAAGCCTGTTGCAATTGGAATTAAAACTGTTTTCATAATACTAATCCTTCTAAAATAATATCACTTCTTAAAGTTTAACCAAAAAACATTTATAAATTATAATTATACACTACAAAAATATATTAAATTAGATTTAAAATTGTTTCGTTAATGTTTTATATAGCAAGGAAAAATGATGGTCAATAAACTATTTTTAATAATATTTGTATCTATTTCGTTAAATGCTTCTTCAACAAAATTTGCAAATAAAATGAATTATTTTGTTAATTATGAAAATGCTGTGAAATATTCAAATAAAATAAATAAACCTATAATGTTAATAGTAGTCACCTCTACTTGCCCTTGGTGTAAAAAACTAGAAAACCAAACTTTAAAGAAAAAACATATAGATAAACTTATAAAAAAAGACTTTGTACCACTTATTCAAAATAGAAACCTAAATAACTTTCCAAAAGATAAATATAATGCCAAAGTTGTACCAACAACTTTTTTTATAAATACAAAAAAAGACCAACTCCTCCACACCTCATATGGATATAAAGCAAAAAAAGATTTTATAAAAGAATTACAAACTGCTAAAAATAACAACACGAAATAAGGAATCACTATGTTAAAAATATTTATTGCCATTTTTATTACTACAAATGTTTTTGCACTTTCACCTTTTTCACTAGAAGGTATAAAAGATGTAAATCTAAAAGTTATGGATAAAAGTAAATTAACATCTGAAGACAACCTAAATAAAATACAATATGATGTAAAATCAACTTTAGAAAAATTAGGAATAAAAACAAAAAGTGTGAATTTTTCTAATTTTATAGTAAAAATTCAAGGTGTAAAAGCTAAAGATACTTATGTGATGCACATAAGTATGTTTATAGTTGAAGATGTTCACCCATCAAGAGATACTTCTATAGAAAATATGAGTATTACATACTATAAAGATGATCTTTTTGATACAAATAAAAACGACCTTCAAACAGATATATACGAATCAGTTATAAACTATTTATTATCTGACTTAATAGAACAACACAAAGAGGAAAATAATTGAAAAATATAAAATTAAATTGTGATATTTTAGAAAAACTCCCTGAAAATTTTTATACTAATTTATTAGCATCACCACTACAAAACCCAAAACTAGTAAGTGTAAATAAAGAATTTGCAAAGGAACTTGGACTTAATAATGAAGATATTGAATCAAAAGAGTTTATAAACTTTATAAATGGAGATTATTTAGCTAATGGTTCAAACCCCTATGCTAATGCTTACTCTGGTCACCAATTTGGATACTCTGTACCAAACCTTGGAGATGGTAGAGCTTTAAACTTAGGAAAACTAAATAACTACTATTTACAATTAAAAGGTTCTGGACTTACCCCTTATTCAAGAGATGGAGATGGTAGAGCTGTTTTAAGATCTAGTATAAGAGAATATCTTATAAGTGAAGCTATGCAAGGATTAGGAATACCAACAACTAGAGCCCTTGGACTTATAACTTCAGATACAAGAGTACTTCGAGAATATAAACAAGAACAAGGAGCTATAGTATTAAGAGCTTCAACATCATGGATAAGATTTGGAAGTTTTGAATATGCATATATGCAGAAAAACAAAAAAGAAAGTCTAACACAACTTGCAGATTTTGTAATCCAAGAGAGTTACTCTCAATTTAAAAATTGTAAAAATAAATATGAAGAGATGTATTTTGCAATAGTTGATAAAACTGTTGAAATGATAGCACTTTGGCAAAGTGTTGGTTTTATGCATGGTGTTATGAATACTGATAATATGAATATAGAAGGATTAACTATTGATTATGGTCCTTATGCATTTATGGAAAATTTTGATAGACAAACTATATGTAATAAGTCAGATTATGAAGGAAGATATAACTTTGAAAATCAACCTTTTATAGCACAATGGAATTTAAGTGTATTAGCAAAAGTTTTAAGTCCTATTGCAGATGAAAATCTTATGAATAACTACAATGATCTATTTATAGGAAAATTCAAAAAAAGATATTTTTCTATTATGGGAGAAAAGTTAGGATTTAAAGAAGAACATCAAGATGACTATAAATTTATTTCACAGTTAATTGAACTTATGGAAAATAATCAAATAGACTATACACCATTTTTCTATAACCTAAGTTATGACAACATCGATGAACTTTTAAAACTATCAAATAATCAAGAAGCTGTTAAAAATTGGCTAAATAGCTACAAGGAAAGATTAAACTTAGAAAATAGCTCTAAAAAGGAGAGATTAGTCTCTATGCAAAAAATCAACCCTAAGTATGTATTAAAAAACTATATGCTTCAAGAAGCTATACAAAAAGCTGAAATTGGGAATTTTTCCGGTGTAGATGATTTACTAAAAATTGCTAAGAGCCCTTATAATAAGCATGAAGAATTTGAAAAGTACTCAAAAAAAACACCAATAGAAATATCAAATATCACTTGTAGTTGTTCCTCTTAAGCTTTTATAATAGTTTGTTATTAGAAAAATAAAAAGATAAAATCAAATCATAATAATAGTACATAAGGAAATTTTATGATTAAAAATAAACTAATTATAATAAGTTATTTAGTTTTTGCCTCTTTTAGTTGGGCAAAAGTCACACCATCAGATGTATTTGTTGAAGCAAAAGCACTAAAAATAGCATTAGCTTCTCAAGTTATAAAAGAAAAAGGGGTTTCATTATTACCTGTTCTTGATATAGATTTAAAAGGAGCAACTCCTGCTAGTGTTTACTCTATGGGGGCTGTTTTAAACTATAAACTTCAAGTTTATGCAAAAGTTCATAAAAAGAAATGGATAAATGCAAAACTTCCTAATGAAAAAATAGTACCAGGTCATGTTAAAGATATTTTACTTATTGTAGAAGAAAATATAAAAAACATCTTTGGTATTGAATCATTCAAAAGAGATTCTGCAAGTGGTAAAAAACCAGCTGATGTAATGGTAGAATTAACTTATGCAAATCAATGGTTAGATAAACTTATGCCTTTTGTAAAACCCCAATACCCTTATGCTATTTTGAAAGAAACAGATCAAATAATAAATAAAATATTCCAAGAAAAAGGGATAACTCCTTTTAAGACTAATGCAAGAACTCATAAAAACATCTCCCCAAATGATGTATTTATAAATGTAACTTCAACTTATAATCTACTAAGAAATGTAAAATTAACTAGATCAAAACAAAGTAGTCCATCACACCCTTATGATATTTTAAGTGCAAAAGATAAGATAAAACCTCTTGATATCTTTACAATAACAACTTTTAATCTATTTTTCTTATATACAAGTGTTATGGATTGTGGTTTAACAGCTATAGATACTATTAAACCTTTAGTTGTAGTAGATAACATTAAACCAAATGATGTATTTAGACAAGCCGATATTATAAACTCAAAATTAGCTAATTTAATAGCTACAGGGGGGAAATAGATGTTAAATAAATTTAATAACTTAAACTTAAATACTAAAAACTTAATCGTTCTTATATCTTTAATTGCAATATTTATGATATTTAGTATTGTATCAACTATCCTTAACTCAAATAAAATATTTGAAGAAAAAACTAAAGCTACAGCATATTCTATTTTACAAGCATCTGTTACAGCTACTGAAGATATACTAAAAGCCCAAGAAAATCCAGAATCAACCAAACTTTTAAAAAGAGAATTAGTAAGACAACTAGAAACATCAAATAATAAAGAACAAACTATTTTAAATAGCCAATTATATAAAACAAGCCCTTTTATATTAGGTGAAGAGTTAGGAGATCATACTGCAAATAGTAAACTAATAAAAGTTAAATTCCAACAAATGAATGAATACTTTAAAAAAGATGCTCTAAGCGATTTTGGGAAAAGAGCTATAAAACATGCTAAAAAAGATGGTACAACTTTTCATTTTGAAATAGATAAGTCTCATAGTATGGCTCACGCTTTTTATACTATAAAAGTAACTAAAAATATGTTAAAAGAATATGGTTCTATAAAAAATGATATAGATGGAGATGGATATAATTCTCTTGGATTAAAAATGCCATCTTGGAAAGAAGGAGATTTTACTTCTGGATTTTATATCAAAATGGATTTAAGTGAAGACTTAGCTGTTTTACAAGAACAATTGATTATTAATATAGTAATTCAACTTGTATTAGGAGTAATACTAATTTGGTCATTTACAATTCTACTAAAAAGAAGTACTGCTTATTCTATAAATAAAATAAAAAAAGGACTAGATTTATTTTTTAAATTTTTAAATAGAGAATCAAATGATTGTGATAATATTGAAGTAACTACAACCGATGACTTAGGTTTAATGGCTAAATCAATCAATCATAATATTAATAAAACAAAAAAAACCTTACAAGAAGACAATGCTCTAATAGAAGAAGCAGAAATAGTAATCGATAAAGTTAAACATGGCTCATATTCACAAAATATAAATGCTCAAACTTCTAACGAATCATTAAATAATTTTAAAAATAATGTAAATGATATGATAATAGCGACAAAAGAACATTTTCAAAATATGAATTTTGTATTAGAAAAATATGCACATTATGATTATAGAGATGAACTTATACTAGATAATATTGAAAAAGGTGAAGTTATTGAAGTCTTAGTTAACGATATCAATAAACTAAAAGATGCAATTACAGGTATGTTAGTTGAAAATAAACAAAATGGTTTAACTTTACAAAACAGTAGTGATATTTTATTAAAAAATGTTGATAACTTAAGCAAAAACTCAAATACTGCAGCTGCTTCTTTAGAAGAAACATCTGCTGCATTAGAAGAGATTACAAGTAATATAGCAAGTAATAATGAAAATGTTACACAAATGGCACAACTATCTTCACAAGTTACAAAATCAGCATCTGATGGTCAAAACTTAGCAACACAAACAACAAATGCTATGGATGAAATCAATAGTGAAGTAGCAGCAATAAACGAAGCAATAAGTGTAATTGATCAAATAGCATTCCAAACAAACATTTTAAGTTTAAATGCAGCCGTAGAAGCAGCAACAGCAGGAGAAGCTGGAAAAGGATTTGCAGTTGTAGCACAAGAGGTACGAAACCTAGCCTCAAGAAGTGCAGAAGCAGCAAATGAAATTAAAGCACTTGTTGAAAATGCAACACAAAAAGCAAATGTAGGTAAAAAAATTGCAGACAAAATGATAATCGGATATGAAGAGTTAAATAAAAACATATCAAAAACTATTGAACTTATATCAAATGTTGAAACAGCATCTAAAGAACAAGAATCAGGAATAATACAAATAAATGATGCAATAAGTTCTTTAGATAAACAAACACAAGAAAATGCATCTATAGCAACACAAACAAATAGTATAGCTATTCAAACAGATAGTATAGCTAAGGTTGTAGTACAAAGTGCAGATGAAAAAGAATTTAATGGAAAAGATAGTATCAAAGCAAAAGAGCAAGATAATAATTACTCTACAAATAGTTCAACAACTATAAAACCAACTCCTAAAGAAAATAGCTCTAGTGAAGTTAAACCATCAGCAAAAACAAATACAGCTATTCCAAAAGAATCTATTAAACCAATAGAATCAAATAGTAATGATGATGAATGGGCAAGTTTTTAAAACTTGTCTATTATACTTTATAAATAAATTTAGTAGAAAGAAAATTGAATTTTTAGTAGTAAATAGAAGAAAAGAAAGTTATTGAGAAGTTATTTATTTTATGAAATTTGTTCCTCCATTTTATATAACATTTTTACCAAATTACTGGAATAATCTAAATTTTTACAATCTAGCCTTGCGACACACACGTCCATTTTATTATCCTTTTATAAAACACTTATTAAGGTTGTTGCAACAATAGTTGCCTCTAAACATAATATTATGTTGTAATCTCTTTTATTTTTTTTATATTTTTTTATAATTTTATTTTTCATTTAAAACCCCTTATTTTAATTTTAAGGAGGAACAATTTCAAAAGAATATTATCAATTTTTGTTTAAATAAAAAATGAATACTATTATAAAATAAATTTTGTAAGTTTTTATTAAGATATAATATCTTCCACTTCTAATTTACTTAAAACTCTATTATCATAAGATTCAAAGCTTTCATCTTTTAATCTTTCATTTTTATACTTTAACATTAAATCTTTTATTATATATTTAGCATCGTAAAGAGGTATTGCTTTTGCAATTACTCTAGCTTCTTTTGATTTTTGGGTAGCTTTTCCACCTAAATATATATGTACCCCATAACAAGACTTTCCCTCTTCATCTTTAGCTTTACAACCTTCAAATCCAATATCTGCAATACCATGTATTCCACATCCTTTTACACATCCAGACCAGTACATTCGTACCTTACCTCTTTTTATAGGAACCTCTTTTTGTAAAAAATTTGCCATCTCTATAGCATCAGGCTTATTTGGAATGACACCAAAAGAACAAGTAGCAGTCCCAGCACAAGCAATTTGATGATTAAAGTATGTATTGTTGTATTCTTTATATTCTTTAAATAAATCACTATTTTGAACTACTTTACTATTTTCATTATCAGTTATTATATATAAACTTTGTTCAACTGATAGTCGTATTTTCCCACCTACTTTTTGTGCTAAAGTCCCAACTTTATATAAATCACTACCTTTAAAAACTCCACTAGGAACAGAAAAGTGTACTGCTTTTAAATCATCTGCTAAATTAAATATACCACTTTCATCTAATATATACTCTTGTGTTGCTAATATCTTACCACTTGATTTATATTCTATATTTGTAGTTTTTCTTATAGCTTTTACAAACTCTTCCATACCTACAGCTTCAAGTAAAAAGTGAAGTCTATTTTTATTTCTATTATCTCTAAATCCATACTTTTTAAATAATTCAATAATAGCTTTAAAAGTAATAAGTACTTCATCTTTTTGTACAAAAAGACCAGTATTACTAGCTTGAACCCCTACTTTACCACCAAGATATAAGTTAAAACCTATTTGTTTATCTTTTGAAGCAACAATAAAACAACAATCATGTCCATAAATATTACAATCATTAACATTGCTTCCTAATATTGCTGTGTTAAATTTTCTAGGTAATGTTGCTATCCAATCCTCTTTTTTTAAAAAAAAGTGCTTGTAATTGATCGATAATTGGTTTAGTTTCTATTATACTTTTCTCTCCTAAACCATCAAAAGCTGATGTGACAATATTTCTAAAGTTATCAACACCTGTTTGAAAAGTTGTAATATCAACACTATCAAGCTCTTTTAAAATAGTTGGTAAATCCTTTAAATTTAAAAATCTAAATTCAAATTGAGCTCTTGTAGTTATATCTATATAATTTTCTCCATATTTTTTAGATAATTCTCCAATCTTTATAGCCTGAATAGCACTTAATTGACCAGCAGGTATACGAATACGAAGCATAAACTTCCCATCCTTTTTTTTATATAACCCAAAACACTTAAAATAAAAAGAGCTATTAGCATCGTCTAAATTATCTAACCCATTTGCACAAATTTCATCTAATTTTTCATATACACTTATTGGTGTTTTTAGTTCTTTAATTTTTTCTATTTTATTTTGTTTTTTATTTCTATCTTCAAATGCTTTTTCTAATAGTTCCATATTTTTTCCTTTTCTTTTATTATTTGTTTTATTTTAAATTTTTTGAATTTTTACTGCACTATAGTTATAGTCAGGTTCGTGAGATTCTTTATCTAATAAATTGTTCGTTAAATAATTTATTTCACGATTGCTTATTGGTATAAAAATCATTTTTTCTCTAATACTATTAGTTACTAATGCTTTTGTTTTTAATTGCCCTCTTCTTGATTTGACTATAATAATCTCTTCATTTTCTATATTTAATTTTTTTGCATCAATTGGGTTTATTTCACAAAAATTCAGCTCTTTAAACTTTAATAAAGTAGTAGGTAAGTTTGTTTTAGTTCCTGTATGCCACTGATCTCTTGTACGACCAGTTAGAAGTATAAATGGATATTCTAAATTTGTTTTTTCACTAAGAAGTTTATTTTCTACAAAATATAAGTTACCTTTTTTATCAGGAGTTAAAAAAGTATTTATCTCTTCTCCCCAAATAAAAGGTTTAATTGAAAGATTATCGTATGAAGCCTCATGGATATTCATATAAGAATTTAACTTTGTCATACTTTGAAATTCTTCAAATATCTCTTTAGGGTTTTTATAATTAAAATACTTTTTAAAACCTAATCTTTGAGCAATTAGCTGAAATATTTCCCAATCTGGTTTACAATCTATAGATATACGAGTAAGTTTTTCTTGTTTTGTTATAGTTCTATCAAGATTTGTTTGAGTTCCTTCCTTTTCACCCCAAGGAGCTGCTGGAAGTCTTATATGAGAATAAGGAGCTGTCTCACTATTTTCATAAGCATTTATCTCTACAACAAATGGTATTTTTTCCATTAGTTTTTGAGTTTGACTTCTATCTGGGAGATGATAAACTGGATCAGTGTGACAAATTATTAAAACATCAAGATTAGCCTCAAGCATTTTTGTAGCTGTTAGCCCTGGCTTATTATTTATTTTATCTGTATTCCAAAATTGTGATACTTTTTTTATAGACTCATCATCAAATCCCAAATGAACTGCAAGCATAGTAGAAAGACCCCCTACTTCTCTTCCTCCCATAGCATTTGGTTGTCCTGTTAAAGATAAAGGACCATTACCTCTTTTAAATATTTTTCCAGTTAAAAGATGTGTATTAATAAGACTTAAATTTTTATCAACTCCTTGAACAGATTGGTTCAATCCCATCGTCCAAGCTGTAATTATATTTGTACTATTTTTATAAAGATTCCAAAATTCTTCAAACTGTTCAGATGTTAAACCTGTCCTTTTAAGCATTTTTGTAACAGGAACTCTTTTAAATTTATTTTTTAAAAAAGTAAAATTATTGATATGCTTTTCTACAAACTCTTTATCATAAAGGTTTTCATCTATTAGTCTTTTTGATATAAGATTAAATAAGTCTATATCACTCCCTGGTTTTATAGGAAGATAAATATCTGCACTTTTAGCTGTATCTGTAAACCTTGGGTCAATAACAACTACTTTTAGACCTTGTTTTTTGGCTTTTTTTATTTGATTGTGAAACACAACATGAGCTTCTGCTGTATTAGCTCCTGCTAATATAAGAAGATCACTACAAAATATATCATCCATTCTTAGAGGTACAAAATCTGCCCCTAAAGACTTTTTGTATCCAACAACAGCACTAGACATACAAGTTCTACTATTTGTATCAACATTATTAGTACCAATAAAACCTTTTCCAAGTTTATTTGCAACATAATAATCTTCTGTTAATAATTGTCCAGAAAGATAAAAACCAATTTTATCTTTAGATGTTGCTTTTATTTTTTTTGCAATTATAGATATAGATTCTTCCCAATTAGATACTTCAAATGAAGAGTTTATATCATCTCTTATATATGGTCTTAATAACCTAGTAGGTGTTTGTATACTTATAAGTTCAGAAACCCCTTTACTACAAACTTTCCCTTCATTTGTAGGATATGTAATATCTCCTATAAGTTTTTTTTCATCATATTCTAAACCACATCCAACACCACAATATCCACATACTGACCGTACCATTTACTACTCCAAATTAATTTTACTCAAAAAGTATAACTCATTTTTTATGTAAATTTAAGATTTACTTGTATATTTTTTATACAATTAATTGAATTATTTATATATTATTTAATGTATACTTTTCACAACAAAACATTAATAATGTAAAATTAAGGGGAAAAAATGTTTAAAAGTATTGTGAAAGTAGGACTTGGATTATCCATTGTTGCTTCAACATTAGTTGCAGCACCAGAAAAGACAAAGTTAAAAATAGGTTTTATTGCACTAACTGATTGTGCTCCATTAGTTATAGCAAAAGAAAAAGGTTTTTTTAAAGCTGAAGGTTTAGATGTTCATGTAGCAAAAGAAGGTGGTGGATGGCCAGGTATCCAGCAAAAAGTAATATCAGGAGAGTATGATTTTTCTCATGCACTAGCAGGTATGCCAATTGCTGCAACATTAGGTATTAATGGTAATGCACACTTACAAGCTTTATTATCTTTAGACTTTAATGGTAATGCTATTACATATGGTAATAACATTATAAAGAAAATGCAAGAACATGGACTTGATAAAACTGCACGTCCAGTAAGTGCTGATAGTTTAAAAAAATATATTGATGCAAAAAGAGCTAAAGAGGGAAGTAAATATGCTCCACTTAGTTTTGGTATGGTACATCCTGTTTCAACACATAATTATGAGTTAAGATATTGGATGGCTGGTTCTGGAATTAAGCCTGATGAAGACTGTACAATTAAACCATTTCCACCTCCTACAATGCCATCAAACTTAATTGCTGGAAATATTGAGGGTTACTGTGTTGGTGAACCTTGGAATTCAAGAATTGTTTTAAAAGGTAAAGGTAGTGCACTTGTAACAAACTATGATATTTGGAATAATAATCCAGAAAAAGTACTTCAAGCAAGAGCTGATTTTGTTAAAAAATACCCAGAAACTACAAAAGCTGTAATGAGAGCAGTTATAAAAGCTCAAATGTGGCTAGATGCATCTTGGGAAAATAGAGAAGAAGCCATTAAATATCTAGCAAAGAAAAACTACGTAAAAGCTCCAAAAAAAGTTTTACAAAAATCAATGAGTGGAACATTTCTTTATAATAAAGGGGTAGATTCTTCAAATCCTATGTTTAATGTTTTTGCTAACTATTATGCATCATATCCATACTACTCTCACGGTATGTGGTTCATTACTCAAATGTATAGATGGGGACAACTTGATAAGCCTATTGATATGAAAGCAACTATTGAAAAAGTATATAGACCTGATTTGTTTGCAACTGTTGCAAAAGAAGTAGGATATACATTACCTCCTAGTCCTTGGAAAAAAGATGGTGTTGATCAATATAACAAATTTATTGATGGAAAAGTTTGGGATCCTAATAAAGCTGTTGATTATATTTATAGCTTTGATGTAACTAATCCAAAAGTTACTAAAGAAGATTTAATGAAAGTTAATAAATGGAATGTTGAAACTAAACAACCAAAATATGTATGTCCTCATGGACCAGCAGGTTGTGCTGATCCAAAATATGTGAAACTTATAAAATAAACAACAAAATTTGTTATCAAAAACCAAAAGGGAGTTTATCCCTTTGGTTTTATATGTGCCTAAACTAAGATGAATTGACTCTCTCTTTTTATACCTAATAATCTTTTTAGGTACATATAAAACTTAGAATTAAAAAAAGGAAAAAAATGAATAAAGAGATATTAAAAAAAATATTTTTACCTCTAATTGTATTGTTAGTTATTGTACAAATATGGTCAACAATTGCCACTATTGTTGAAGATTTTCCAACCCCAGTGGATACTTATATAGCTGCATTTGGAGGAACAACTTCATCTGGTGATGAATTTACTGGTGTATTTTCTGACCCATTTTATATAGAAAATCAAGATGATAAAGGTATATTTTGGCAAATATTAGCTTCACTTGAAAGGGTATTTGCAGGTTTTATTTTAGCTATTATTGTAGGTGTACCTGTTGGACTTGCTATTGGTATGTCAAAAAATGCACAATATGCACTTGATCCATTCATACAAATATTTAAACCTGTATCACCTCTTGCTTGGTTGCCATTACTTTTATTTATTTTTCAAGATATAAATTTAACAGCAATTTCAACTATATTTATCACTTCAATTTGGCCTATTATAATAAATACAGCCCTTGGAGTTAAAAGTGTAAGTGAAGATTATATGAATGTTGCTAAAGTTTTAAGATTTACACCAATGGAAAAAATCATAAAAATAATATTGCCAGTTGCTATCCCTTTTATATTTACAGGTATGAGATTATCTTTAGGTATTGCTTGGCTTGTTATTGTTGCAGCAGAGATGTTAACAGGTGGTATTGGTATAGGTTTTTGGATTTGGGATGAATACAATAACCTAGCATATCACAATATTATAATAGGTATTATAATTGTTGGTCTTGTTGGTTTTATGCTTGATATAGGTATGGGAAAAATTGCAGACTATTTTGATTATAGAAAGAAAGGAAAAGCATAATGGGTAAAGAATTTTTAAAACTTGAAGATATTGAAAAAAGATTTCCTATATCTGGGGCTGATGATTATGTAGCAGTTACAGATGTGAATTTAAATATTAATAAAAATGAAATTATATCAATAATTGGACATAGTGGTTGTGGTAAATCTACACTTTTAAATATGATATCAGGACTTGATATACAAACAGAAGGTAATATATTTTTAGAAAATAAAGAGATAAAAGGACCAGGACCAGAAAGAGCCGTAGTATTTCAAAACCATTCATTACTTCCTTGGCTTACAGTTTATCAAAATATTGAATTAGCTGTAAAAAAAGTTATGCCAGAGCTTACAAAAGATGAACTTATTCAAAGAGTTGATAAGTTTATCTCTATGGTTAATCTTGATCATGCAAAAGATAAACTACCAGATGAGATAAGTGGAGGAATGAAACAAAGAGTAGGAATAGCAAGAGCATTATCTATTAAACCAAAAGTATTACTTATGGATGAACCTTTTGGAGCATTAGATAGTTTAACTAGAGCAAATCTGCAAGAACATCTTATGAGAATACAACAAAAAGTTAAAAATACTGTTGTTATTATTACCCATGATGTTGATGAAGCTGTATTATTAAGTGACAGAGTTATTATGATGACAAATGGTCCAAAAGCTACTATTGGTGAAATTTTAGAAGTAAATCTTCCACACCCTAGAAATAGAGTTGAATTACAAACTAATACAGAATATATAAGATGTAGAGAAGCTATACTAACTTTCCTTTATGAAAAATTTGCAAAAGAAAATGAATAACACTTTATATATAAAGTGTTGTTTTAAATGTTAATAACTTATTAAACACATAAAAGGCAAAATAAGCCTATGAAATTTGAAAAACTAATCCACGGAAAACTAATAAAAAGATATAAAAGATTTTTAGCTGATATACTACTTGACAATGAAGAGATAATAACAGCTCACGTACCAAATAGTGGAGCTATGACTTCAACTATTGCTGATAATTGTGATGTATGGGTGACATATCATGACAATCCAAAACGAAAACTAAAATATACATTAGAATTAACAAAAATAGATAATCATTATATTTGTACAAATACAGGTGTAGCAAATAAAGTTGTAATTGAAGCTCTACACAATAATAAAATAGATCAATTAAAAGGTTATTCTTCTATAAAACCTGAACAAAAATATGGAAAAAATAGTCGTATAGATGTACTTTTAGAAAATGAAAATGAAAAGTGTTATGTTGAAGTAAAAAGTGTAACTTTAAAAATTGATGATTTTTTAGCATTTCCTGATTCTGTTACAAGTAGAGGAGAAAAACATCTAAGAGAATTAGAGCAAATGGTAAAAGATGGTCATCGAGCTGTTATGTTATATATGATTCAAAGAGATGATAGTCTCCCTTTCAGACTTGCTAATGAGATAGATGAAAAATATTATAATACCTTTAAAGAAGTAACTAAAAATGGTGTTGAAGTTCTAGCTTACCAGTCACATATAGATTTAAAAGAGATATATCTAAAAAAACCTGTTGATATAAAAATCTAATTTTTAGAATAAAGTTATTTTTCTATTTATTGATGTTAAACTATTCATTATTTGATATTTTGCTATAAGATTGCTACTTTCATTCTATAGAATGTAGCCATTAAAAATTACTTTTAGTTATACAAAGGAGATAGTTATGAAAAAACTATCAATTAAATCAAAGCTTATTATTGCTATTGCAATAATTGTATTAGTAATGTCTTCTATACTTGTAATGTTAAGTATCTACGATATAAAACAAACTTCATCAAAAGATATAAAAGTATTCAAAGAAAAATCCTATAGTGCAAAAAAAGAGGAACTAAAATCAAATGTTGATATTGTTTTAAAAACTATAGAATCATTTTATATAAGAACCTCAAAAGAAAAAGTAAAAGTAGAAATACAAGAAAAACTAGTAGATCAAGCAGGTATGCTTGAAAATATCCTAATAAAATATTATGAAAAACATAAAAATAGTAATACAGTAAAATCTGAACTTATAGATTTAGTAAAAAATAGTATATATGGTAAAAGTGGTTACTTTTGGATAAATGATCAATCTGCACGTATGGTTATGCACCCAATTAAACCAAGCCTTGATGGTAAAAATTTAGCTAACCTAAAAGATCCAACTGGTAAAAAGTTTTTTACAGAGATGGTAGAAGTTTCAAAGAAAAGTTCAAAAGGTTTTGTTGATTATCAATGGCCAAAACCAGGATTTGATAAACCACAAGATAAAGTCTCTTATATCTTTACTTTTAAACCATTTAATTGGGTTATAGGAACTGGTGAATATATTGATAATGTAACTGCTCAAATGCAAAAAGATGCACTAAAAACAGTAGAACAGATGAAATATGGTAAAAAAGGTTCTAAAAACTACTTTTGGATTAATGATAAACAACCAAAAATGATAATGCATCCAATCAAACCTGCTTTAAATGGGAAAGATATAGGAACTGTAAAAGATCCAAATGGTAAAGCACTTTTTGTAGAAATGGTCAAAGTTATTGAAGATAAAGGAGAAGGTTATGTTGATTATCAATGGCCAAAACCAGGATTTGAAGCTCCTCAAAATAAATTATCTTTTGTCTCTTACTTTAAACCTTGGGGTTGGATTATAGGTACAGGTGTATATATAGATGATATAGAAAAAGAAATTATCAAAATGGAAAATTTAGCTGAAAAAACTGTTCAAAATCTAATATTTACATTTATACTTGTAACTTTAGGATTACTTGCCATAGTATTATGGATACTATATATTGCAATTATGAGAAGTGTTATAACACCTTTAGAGTCTTTAAAAGTTGGTTTTACAAAACTACTTACAACAAACGATATAACAACAAGACTTGAGATAACTAATATGGATGAGATTGGGGAAGCATCTAAACTATTTAATGAATATATGGATTCTATTCAAGATGGACTAAAAAAGATCAACTTGTAATTGATGAAATAAAAGAGATAGTTGATAGAGTTGGTAGTGGTTTCTTTGTATATAAAGTAAAAGGAACTGCTAATAATAAAAATATCAATGATTTAAAAGATGTATTAAATGATATGATTAATACAATAAAAGATCAACTAGTAAATATAAATGAAGCACTAATGCATTTTGGTAAAGCTAACTTCTCTCATAAACTAGTTATAAATAATGTAAGTGGTGAGATTGGTACTGCTGTTACTCAAACAAAAGCAATAGGTAATAATGTTTCAGAAATTTTTGCAATGATTCAATTAAGTGGAGATGAACTATCAAAAAATATTGTATCACTTACAAAGTCTTCTACAGAGCTATCAACTGCTGCTAATGAACAAGCAGCATCTTTAGAAGAAACTGCTGCTGCACTTGAAGAGATTACAAGTGGTATCAAAACTAATAATGAAAATATAAATAAAATGTCATCTATGGCAAATGATCTTACATGTTCAGCAACTACAGGACAAGAATTAGCAACAAAGACTGCTGATTCTATGGCTCAAATAGATTCTCAAGTTACTGCAATAAATGAAGCTATTAGTGTGATTGATCAAATAGCATTCCAAACAAATATTTTAAGTTTAAATGCAGCAGTTGAAGCAGCAACAGCAGGTGAAGCTGGAAAGGGATTTGCAGTTGTAGCACAAGAGGTGCGAAACCTTGCAGCTCGTTCAGCAGATGCAGCTAATGAGATAAAAGAGATGGTTGAAAATGCTACAACAAAAGCTAATGAGGGTAAAAAAATAGCTGATAAAATGATAAACGGTTATGATTCATTAAATAGTATTATTACACAAACAAAAGTTATTATTGATGATGTAACTGTTTCTTCAAAAGAGCAAGAATCAGGAATAATACAAATTAATGATACAGTAAGTATTTTAGATAAAGCAACTCAACAAAATGCATGCAACTCAACAGAGATAGCAAAACTAGCTAAAGGTGTTGAAAAACTATCTGATAATTTAAAAACAGTATCAGATAATGCTAAATTTGATAAAAGTACTATGGAACAAATATGTGATGTTGAACTAGTATATAAATTAAACGATTTATTCTTTGACCATGTAATATTTAAAAGAGATAATTTTATCTCTTTAGATGAGAAAAAAACATGGAGTGTTACAAAACCAACTGAGTGTAATATTGGAAAATGGATATCACAAGAAGAACAAAGACAAACACCCTTTACAAAAACAAATAGTTGGACTAAATTAAAAGACGTACATACAAGATATCATAGTAGTGTACAAGACTATTTAGATCATAATGCAAAAGGTGAAACAAATCAACAACTAAGTAAATTTTCAAATCAGATAGAAACAGATATTGGTGATATATTTAATCTATTAAATGAATTAAAAGTAAGTAATTGTAATTTAATGAAAAATAATAAAACAACTACTTCTGTAATAAAAACAAATGAAGATATTTCACAAAAAGATCCTTCTTCTAAAATAGAAGATAATAGTGCTGATGAGAACTGGTCTAGTTTCTAATTAACTATAAATTTAGGAAAGCTATAATTGTTTTCCTAAATATTTTTTATTACTAAAAAAGCTAATTAATCTTTTTAACTAAACTTTTTAACTAACCTTTGTTTCCCAAATTCAACAGCAGGCTGATCATAAGTGTTTATATTAAATATTATACCAACAGCTGAAGTAAGTAATTCATAATATGTTATAAGTGTACCTATATTTTTAGCATCAATTTTATCTAATCTTATTAAATCAACTGGTACATCTACATCAACTAAAGTATCAAGTGTAGCATTGGCTGATTCATTTATAAGAGATATAAAGTTATGTCCATTTATAAAATCTGTTTTTTCTAAATACTCAAGTTTCATGTTTGGTATTTTTATATCTTTTCCAAAATCATCCACTTTTATAAAGGTCACTGTTTTATTCTCACCACCTTGAATAATCAATTGTAAAAAAGAGTGCTGATCAATTGAACCAACAAGTCCTATAGGGGTAAGTCCTACTTTATTTTTATTATTATCTAGTTTACCTAAAGATTCCCCCCAAAGTTGTACATACCAATCATTAAAATAAGATAGATATGAACAGTAACTAAAAAGTGTATTTATATCGTACTTATCTTTATTTTGAGAATAAAAATAAGCCTTTTGTAATATATGTTCTTCTTTTCTTTGAAAAAATGACTCTATTAATTCTTTAGAACCTAAAAGAAGCTTTTTTACATTATATCCAGCAAGATACAAAGGTACAACACCAACAGCACTTAATACTGAAAATCTACCTCCAACATTTGAAGGTATATTAAATTGAGGTATATTATTTTTAATTGCAAGTTTTGAAAGATTTGAATCATTATCTGTAATAGCAATAAGTCTATTTGAGTCTTTTTTTAAATCTAATTTAAATTCTTTCATAACATATTTAAAAATAGATATTGTTTCTATTGTTGTACCTGATTTTGATATTAGGATAAAAAGTGTTGTTGATTTTTTTAGTTTTTTAGTAGTTTGTTCTATTTCTAAAGGATCAACATTTTCTAAAAAATGTAAATTCATTTTAGACTTTTGTTTTAGTTTTAATAATTCATATATAGCTTTAGTACCTAAACTTGAACCACCAATACCTATAATAGCAATATCTTTTATTTTATTATTTTGAAATAATTTACTATTTTGTTTATATACTTTTAGTTGTTTTAATATATCTTTTGAAGTATCATATAGTTTATAATACCCCACATCATTTGTATCTTTTTCTTTTTTTAAAGAGTTAAATGTTTCATCAATACTATCTTGTTGTTTTTGATCTAATTTTATATCTATATAGTTTTTAAAAGTTACCATTAGTTTTGTTTTTCTTTATTATAAAAGTAATTTGTAGCTTCAACAAATCCATCAACTGAACCACAATCGAATCTTTTACCTTTAAACTTATATGCTATAACCATACCTTTTTTAGCTTGTTCGCAAAGTGCATCGGTTATTTGTATCTCACCATTTTTACCTGGTTTTGTTTTTTCTATTTGTTCAAAAATATCAGGAGTAAGTATATATCTTCCTATTACAGCAAGATTAGATGGTGCTTTATCATTATCTGGTTTTTCAATCATATTTGATACTTTATATACTCCATCTTCAACCTCAACACCTTCAATTACACCATACTTATGAACATCTTCTTTTGGAACTTCCATAGTTGCAACGATACAACACTTATATTTTTCATAAAGATCTGTCATCTGTTTTAATATACCATCACCCTCAGGATTTACACAAAGATCATCTGCCAAAATTACAGCAAATGGATTTTGAAAACCTACAAGTACATTACCTTTATATATAGCATCCCCTAAACCTCTCATCTCATTTTGTCTAGTATATGTAAAAGTACACTTATCCATAATATTTCTTATATCATCAAGTAACTCTTCTTTTGATGAACCTTGTATTTGATGCTCTAATTCATAAGATATATCAAAATGATCTGTAATAGCTCTTTTACCTCGTCCAGTAATAATAGCCATCACATCACATCCAGCTTCCATAGCTTCCTCAACTCCATATTGAATTAAAGGTTTTGTCAAAATAGGTAACATCTCTTTTGGCATAGCTTTTGTAGCAGGTAAGAATCTTGTTCCATAACCAGCTGCTGGAAATAAACACTTTTTAATCATTGATGTTCCTTATTTATATAGTAAATTCAAAATTTTGCATATTATATACTTTATGGCTTATAATATATATTAAACTCTTAGTTAAAAACTAAATATATACAAAGTATTTAGCTATTCATGAAATAAAATTTGATATAGTACAAAAAAAGGTTAATAATCTATGAATATAAGAGTTGCTAAACAAAAAGATATAAAAGCTATTGCAAAACTACTATACTTTCTTTTTTCTCAAGAAGAAGAATTTAGTTTTAATAAAAAATCACAACAAAAAGCACTAAAAAAAATCATATCAAATAAAAAAATAGGAACAATTTTTGTTGTAACTTCAAATAAAAAAGTAATAGGTAGTGTTAATATACTTTATACATATAGCACTGCTCTTAATTGTAAAGTTGCCATCTTAGAAGATATGATAGTATCCCCTAAATATAGAGGAAAAAATATTGGTTCAAAATTATTAAAATACACTCTAAAATATTTAAAAAACAAAAAAATAAAAAGAGTTACACTGCTTACAGACAAAGAGAATATTAAAGCTCATAAATTTTATAAAAAATTAGAATTTAAAAGTTCTAATATGATTGTATTTATAAATTTACTTTAGTCTTCTTCTAATAATTAAAATAGCAAAAACTATAAATAGTAATACAGTTATACCCATAACTATAAAAAAATCTTGAACACCAAATATACTTACAACTGGCATTGTTAAAAGAGGAGAAAAAAACTGTCCTAAAAATAAAGAACTTGTAAGATAACCTGAACTTTTAACTCTTTTATTATGATGACTTTTACTTAACATCCATGCAGTTACATTTGTCATAAGTATTCCCCCACCAAATCCCATAATTGGTGCAGTTATAAAAAAAAGATATACATTTTGAACAAGTCCTATTAAAATAAATCCAAATGCTATAGTACTCATACCAATAATATATATCCAAACAAATGAAAATCTAGTTTTTAATTTAGCAAAACTCATTGAACCTATTGCATGAAATACAAAAGCAGAACTAATAATAGCACCAGTTAAAACTCCACTAGCACCAAAATGATTTATCATTAAAAATGGTATTTGTGTTGGAAGTATATAAAAAACAACCATAACTAAAAATGCTAAAAAATATATATAAAATAAATTTGTATTTAACTGTTCAACTTCTTGTGTATCTTCTTGGGGTTGTTGTATCTCAATCAAAAACTTAATAACAAAAGGTAGTAAAATAATACCTATACCATAAATGGCAAATGACAATCTCCAATTTATATCACTAAGAAAACCACCCCCTACTACAAATAAAATTCCTCCAATTGAAGTAAAAGCACTTTGTATTCCCATATATTTATGTCTTTGTTGACCAGTAAAGTAATCTCCAACTAAAGATGTAGCAACAATCATAAGTGCAGCTATAGATACCCCAAGTAATGCTCTTGATAATAAAAGAGACTCCATGGAGTCAAGATATAATCCAGCTGTCCCAGTTATTGAAAAAAGTATCAAAGATACAACAGTAGATATCTTTTTTCCTATTTTATCTATAATATGTCCTAAAAATGGTGCAAGAATAGCTATACTTAAAGAGGGTAGAGTTATCATCAGTCGAGACAATAGTTCTATATTTTCATTATCAAAATAATCTTTTAGGTGTGGAATTACAGTTATGATTGCTACGTTTGACATCATAGTTGTAAGTGTTATTAACATTAGTGTTATTTTTGTTAGTGTAGATATTGAATACATAGGTAAATTCTTTTTATATTTAGTATGTGGAATTATATCTGATTTATATTATAAAGATACTCTTATATTCATTATAGGAGTACAAAGTTATTAGTAAACTATAAATAAGTCTATTATTATGTTTAAAAATAGTACCAATAAAGCTTTATAGACAACTATAAAACTTTATGAGTTTTTTTTAATAATATTTTTCAAAATTTAATTCATTTATACATAACTTATACATAAGTTTTTTCTATACTTGTTTTATCAAAATATTAAGGAGTCAAAATGAAATTAGTAAAAGGTATTGCTGTAGCAGCATTAATAGCTACATCAGGATTAGCAGCTGAGTATACATTAAAGTTCAGCCACGTTGTAAGTTCAAACACACCAAAAGGTAAAGCAGCAGATTTCTTCGAAAAAAGACTTGAAGAATTAAGTGGAGGAAGAATAGATGTTCAAGTATATCCATCTTCTCAATTATATAAAGATAGTGCAGCACTAAAAGCACTAAGACTTAACTCAATCCAAATGGCAGCACCAAGTTTCTCAAAATTTGGTAAACTTGTACCACAATTAGCTTTATTTGATTTACCATTTTTATTTAATGATATGGATCACTTACATAGAGTTCAAGATGGGGCAGTTGGAACAAAACTTAAAAATATGGTTACTAAAAAAGGTTTTGTAGCATTAAACTTTTGGGATAATCACTTTAAACAACTTTCAACATCAAAAGATAAACCAATCTTAATGCCAGAAGATGCTAAAGGGCAAAAATTTAGAATTATGTCTTCAAAAGTTCTTGAAGCACAATTTCATGCAGTTGGAGCAAATCCTCAAATGATGCCATTTTCTGAAGTATATTCAGGTCTTCAACAAGGTGTAATAGATGCAGCAGAAAATCCAATATCAAATATATACACTAAAAAATTCCATGAAGTTCAAAAAAATATAACACTTTCAAATCATGGTTATTTAGGATACTTAGTTGTTATGTCTAAAAAATTCTGGAATTCATTACCTTCAGATTTACAAGATGATGTAGTACAAGCTATGAACGAAGCTACAGCACAAGAGAGAATCTGGGCAGAAGAATTAAATACTGCTCAATTAAACAAAATAAGAGAGTATGCAAAGAAAACTGGAAAACTAGAGATTCATAATATGACAGCAGCACAAAAGAAAGCTTGGAAAGATGCAGTTAGCCCAATATATTCTAAATTTTATAGTAATAAAAAAATTGGTAAAGACCTAATTGAGGGTGCTTTAAATACTAAGTAGAATTATGTTTAGTATTTTAGATAAAATTATTAGTTTTACTAATCGTTATATTGCAGCCTTTGGTATTAGTGCTGGGGTTGCATTAGCGTTTGGTAATGTTATAGCTAGATATATATTTGAAAGTTCTCTAACTTGGGCTAGTGAACTTACAGTATATTTATTTTTATGGAGTACCTTTTTTGGTGCTGCATATTGTTTTAAGCAAGATGCTCATATTAGTATAAATATTCTTTTAGAAAAAGTTAGTCCAATTACAGCTAAAATTTTAATGCTTACAGGTCATATAATTACGCTTGTTTTTCTATTTGCTGTTGGATATTATGGATATGAATATGTAATGTTTGTACATGAGCTTGAAGAGGTGTCTGTTGATTTAGAGATGCCAATGTGGATTATATATCTTGTAATCCCTGTATCATTTTTCTTTGCCTCATATAGAGTTGGAGAAAAAATTGTGGAAATTATAAAAACACCAGCAGATCAAGTTGTAAAGGTTAGTGAAGCAGAGATGATTGTACAACAAATGGCAGAAGGTGAAAATGAAAAACTTCTAAAAGAAGTTGAAAAGAAAACAGGAGGTCTACTATGAGTGTAGGAGTATTATTTATACTATTTTTCTTTCTACTTGCTGTAGGAGCTCCTATTGCTATTGCACTTGGTGCATCAACTTTTGCAACATTAGTATTTTTTACAGATATTAGTCCAATTGAGATAAGTGCTATGATGTTTGAGAAAATTGAACATTATTCTCTTATGGCAATCCCTATGTTTATTTTAGCTGGTCAACTTTTAAGTAAAGGTAGTAGTGCTCAAAGAATTATAGAGTTTGCAAAATCAGTTGTTGGACACCTTCCTGGTGGTCTTCCTATGGCTGCTATTTTTGCAAGTATTATTTTTGCTGCTGTTTCAGGTAGTTCTCCTGCTACTGTTGTTGCTATTGGTTCTATTATGTTTGGAGCTATTCAACAAGCAGGTTACCCTAAAAAGTATGCAATTGGTACAGTTGCAACAGCAGGTAGTTTAGGTATTTTAATACCACCTTCAATTGTAATGATTGTATATGGTGTAACTGCTGAAGTAAGTATTGGTAAACTTTTTATGGCGGGAGTTGTTCCTGGAATCATGATTGGTCTTATGATGATGATTGTTACTTATATTGGGGCAAGACGACTTGGGTTTAAAAGAACTGAACCAGAAAATTTCAAAACAAGAGTAAAAAAGATGGGTAATGCCTCATGGGCATTAATGACTATAATTATAGTTATTGGTGGTATTTATGGTGGTATATTTACACCAACTGAAGCAGCAGCTGTTGCAGCAGTTTGGGCATTTTTTGTTTCTATGTTTATTTATAGAGATATAAAATGGAGTGAGTTATTTACTTTATTTTTAGAATCTGCAAAAACAAGTGCTATGATTATGTTTATCATTGCAAATGCTATGATTTTTGCACACTTTTTAACACTAGAAAATGTTCCTCAAATGATTACAAATACTCTTTTAGAGTGGGATGTAAATGCAATCATGTTCCTAATACTTGTAAATATTTTACTTATAGTAGCAGGGAACTTTATGGAACCAAGTGCAATTATTATGATTATGGTTCCATTATTATTCCCAGTTGCCGTTGCACTTGGAATTGATCCAATTCATTTTGGTATTGTTATAGTTGTAAATATGGAACTTGGGATGATATCCCCACCCGTTGGTCTGAATTTATTTGTAACAAGTGGTATAACAGGAACAAGTATAAAAGATGTTTTTGTTTACTCATTACCATGGATGATGACTATACTCGTAGGGCTATTGTTAGTAACATATATACCAATAATTAGTCTATGGCTTCCAAATTTAATGTTTGGATAAAAACTATAAAAAGAGGTGAATATTTTCACCTCTTTTTATTTTAAACTAACTATATAGGATATAGATATGATAATTGTAATTGATATCTTAATACCTATATTTCTATTAATATTACTGGGATACTTTTTTAAGAGAATTAATTTTCCCCATGAAGATTTTTGGACATATTTAGATAAATTTAACTACTTTGTATTATTTCCATCTTTACTTATATATAAACTCTCAACTGCAAATATTCAAAATATAAATAATATAGATTTTATTTTAGTAGCTACTTTATCAATAATCATTTTATCAATCATACTAATCATATACAATAAACTATTTCCTTCAAAAAAAGATGCTTTTACCTCTATATATCAAGGTGGTGTAAGATTTAATACTTATGTATTTTTGGCTTTAGTTGATGCACTTTTTAAAGATACAGGTTTAGTTATTGCTGCATTTTTAATAGCTTTTATTATCCCTTTATTAAATGTTTTTTCTATTGGAATCTTTTCACTTTATATTCCAAATGTAAAGGTTACATTTTTATCTTTTTTTAAATCTATATTTAAAAATCCTTTGATATTAGCTTGTATATTTGGAGGTAGTTTAAATTTTATGGGAATATCTTTACCGATACTTATTGAAAATACTTTATCTATTTTAACTCTAGCAGCTTTACCTTTAGGGTTATTGAGTGTTGGGGTAGGATTACATTTATCAGATATATCAAATACAAAATCTCAACTTATAGTATCTTCTATATCAAAGCTTATTATACTTCCAATTATAATGTTATGTATTGGTTATATGTTTAATTTAGAAAAAAGTTATTTATCCATTTTAATATTATTTGCATCAATACCAACTGCTACATCTGCTTATATCTTAGCAAAAGAATTAGGTGGTGATACTAAACTCATGTCATCTATTATCTCTATACAAACTATTGTATCAATTATAACTATCTCTATTTTTATGCAATTTATCTATATTCCATAATATATTTACATACTATTAGATAAAATAATTTATGAAAAAAAAATTACCTAAATCTACTTTTTTTAAGAATGAAAAACTTCCTTTTGTTGAAGCTAGATTTGTAAAAGATTCATCTCATCATTATAAAGAACATTTTCATGAAACATTATCTATTGGTATTGTTGAAACGGGTACCATATCTTATAGAAATAAAAATAAAAACTATCTATTAAAACAAAATGAATTAGCCGTTATAAACCCTTTTATAATGCATTCTTGTAATCCTGTACAAAAAGAGTTAAGAACTTACCATATGATTTATATCGATACATATTATTGTAAAAGCATTCAAGAAACACTATTTGGACAAATTGATTCTTATATTGATGTAAATACAGTCAATATCCAAAATAAAGAATTATATAAAAAATACCTTGATTTGAATTATAATC
>LLEK01000020.1_pt1 | contig 35419 bp, 33 predicted proteins | sample 595821 | NCBI WGS metagenome assembly LLEK01 (sample SAMN02919311, study PRJNA255460) | bioreactor metagenome | biome: chemostat; feature: culture 2011_25.1; material: sediment; isolation source: day79 25degC chemostat 2011 inoculated with Wadden Sea sediment taken from... | place: Germany: Bremen ...
ATTACTAGTTTGCAATTTTATAAAATTGCCATTACTAAAATAATGTTTAGGAATCAATTGCTTTAAAGTAGTACTAGTTAATTGATATTCAATAAACATGCCTGGTTGTAAATTTGGTAAAGAAAATTCTAAAGTTTTTTCATCACTATAATAATTACTATTTGATGATTTTAAAATTTTTGCATCGTTTTTTAAATTTGTTATTTTACCATTTTTAGATATTACTCTAGCAAAATCTATTTTATAGTCTTCATAAAATGAATTAAATGGTACTCGTATCCGACTATAATCTTTTGCTGCTTGATTATCAAGTATTGCAATCAAATAGTATATTTTTTCAGTTGCATAATTGTGTGCATCTAAGGTTGTATTAAAATTTCTTTTTAATATTACTGCACCATTTTTAATTTCTTCATTTTTAGGATTAAAGCTTTTTATTGTTTCTAACAATTGATTTGAGAGTAAACTAGAACTTAACACTAAAATTATAAATAAATATTTTTTCATTTTTAATAATCTTTCTCTTTTTAAATTTTGTATAATATGGTATAAACTTTATTATTACATTGGAATATAAAGTGGTATATACATTTGTTGCACTTCTCTACAAGGTTTTGTTGAATATAATTGAGTGATATTTGTTTTTTCTAATTTATCTTTTAGATTAGGGTATTTTTCATTAATAAATTTTTTGGCCTTTTCAAAGTTCGAATCAAGAGAATATTCAATATATCCTTTATTTTGTTTAAGAATTATATCTCCTGCATATACAACTTTCCCTGATGGAACTTCAAAAACAGGAGTTTTCATACCTTGACAAAATTTTTGATTTAAAATAATTTCCGTATTATCTTGAGACATAAGTTCTATTGATTTAAAGCCTACATGGTCATTTCCATCTACAATACCAACTATATAACCACTTTTAGCCGTATCGTAATGTGCTGCATTTTTCCATGTGTCTTCTATAATAAAGTACTTGTCTTGTATATTACCAGGCCACATAAGTAATTTATATTGTTTAGAGTTTATTCCCATAACAAAAATTGTTTTTTTACTATTTTTTTCTAATGTATAGTCATTTTTTAATTGTTTAAAAGAACAACCTGAAAAAAGAAAACCTAAGGTTAATACAATAATATATATTTTAAATTTAAATATCATTTTGACATTCCTTATAGTTTTAATATAAAATTATAACAGTTTGACACCATAGTTTACATTATAAGAATGATAAATTTAAAAAATTATTTATTAAAATAGTTAGGTACTGGTTTTAACATAGTTAGAATACTTTACTTAAATAAGTGTTTGAAAGATATGGCTCCGGCACCTGGGATCGAACCAGGGACCAAATGATTAACAGTCATCTACTCTACCGCTGAGCTATGCCGGAAACTATGAAGTACTTTGAAAGATTGAATTCTTTCGTTTTAAGTGGCGAAATTATAGTAAAATTTCATCTATTTGTCAAGGATATTTTATACTATTTTGTAAAAATTTACATTATTGTTATTTACTATTTTAACTTTTGTATTATTAAGTAGGTTTTTTAGTATATTTTGACTTGATTGATCAAAAATATTTTCTATATCATCAGTGGTTAAAGGTCGTCTTTTTAGTAGTGTTAATATCTCATTTTCATTGTAAGTGGTTTTTGTGATATTTTTATCTCTATGTGCAATAGTAATAGGAAGGTTTTCAAAACTATTTGCTATATCTAAAAGAGTATTATAACTTATAGGTTTTACTTCATAAGCTGGTGGTCTATCTATTGTACCTATATCTACTCTATTTGGTTTGATTTGTTGTAAAGCTTGGTATATTTTACTTAACTCTTCTTTTCCATCATTTAGGGTTTTTACAAAAAGTGTTTCAGTGATAAGTTGTTTTGTGTGTAGTTTTCTAAACTCTACCATACCTTGTACTATTTTACTACAATCTATACTATCATCAACTCTATCAAGTTTTTTAAAACATTTTTCGCTTATACAATCTAAAGATAGTTTTACTATATCTATTTTACTAAGAGTTTGTTGTATGTTTTTTTCATATATATTTGCACCATTACTAAGTATTAGTGTTTTTATATTACCTTTTATATTATCTACTTCATCTATTAGTTCATCTAGGTATGGATAAAGTGTTGGTTCACCATTTGCTGTAAATGTTATAACATCAAGGTTTTTATGATTCTGTAGGGCAGTTTTTAGTTGAGATACTATTTGCTTTACACTTATTATCTCTGTTTGTTTTGATACAGTTTTTGCTTTATCTAGTTCACAATATAAACAGTCAAAGTTACATTGCTTTGAAGTAGGGGATAGATCGATTCCTAAACTCATCCCAAATCTTCGAGATGGTATAGGACCGAATATTATATTATTTTTTTCCACTTACTCTTTGACATTCACTTACAAAGTGTTTAGCATTTTCTACAGGTACATCTGGAAGTATTCCATGCCCAAGATTAAAGATATGTCTTTTCCCACCCATAATTTCTTGAATAGCTTCTACACATTGAGTAGTAGCTTCTTTACTATATAGTCTGCATGGTTCCATATTTCCTTGAAGAACGTATCTATCACCTAGCTTTTCTTTAGCTAGTGCCATTGGAGTTCCCCAATCTACACCAAATACATCAAAGTTTCCATATACTCTATCTAAAAATGCAGGGATCCCTTTCGGGAACATAATAACTGGAATATGTGGATACTTTTCTTTTAAGTATTCTGCAATTTCTACCATATATTTCCATGAGAATTCATCATATTTACCTGGTTCGATTGCTGCTGCCCATGAATCAAAGATTTGAACAACATCTATACCTGCTTGGATTTGTTTTTCCATATATAGTTTTACAACCTCGGTTACTTTTTTTAAGATGTTATGTAAAAGTTCAGGGTTTTCATACATGATTTTTTTACAAAGATTATATGTTTTTGTTCCTTGTCCTTCTATCATATATGTTGCAAGAGTCCAAGGTGCTCCTGTAAATCCAATAAGTGCTTTATCATCACCTCTTTGGTCTAGTTGTTCTCTTAAAAGTTCAATAGTTTCATAAACATATGTTAGTTTACTAGCAGCTTCATCTCCACCAATTAATCTATCTAAATCTTCTTGATTTTTAATAGGATCGCTAAATATTGGACCTTCACCTTTTACAAAAGATAAGTCCATACCCATTTCATCTGGAATTACTAAAATATCACTAAATAAAATAGCAGCATCAACTCCTACAATATCAAGTGGTTGTATAGTAACTTCAGCTGCTTTTTTAGGATCATGACATAGATTTAAAAAGTCCCCAGCTTGTGCTCTTACTTCCATATATTCAGGTAAGTATCTTCCTGCTTGTCTCATCATCCATACTGGTGTGTAAGGTGTTTCATGTCCTAGACACGCATCTACAAAAATTTTGCTCAAATTAATTCCTTTTTACTTTTTTATCTGTACAGATAATATGCACATCTGTTAGGATTTTAAGTATATAAACTATAAAAAGTTATAGTTTATATATTTTCATCTTTTTTTTCTTTTTTCTTTCCAACCATACCTAAAAAGTATAGTCCTAATGCAAGTGCTGTGATTGATAGAGCAAAATACATCATCTCTAAAGGTGTAGTAAATTCTGTGTGTAGTACTCTTTGGAAAAAGTTTACTACTAGTACCATCACAATAACTTTTGCAATTTTATCTTTTAGTTGATCTAGTGAGTGTATCTCTAGTATTTTACTAGATTTATCATTATTAATTGCATCTATTTCACTAATAAACAGTTCATATATACCAAATGAAAAGATAAACATAACAACTGCAATAAGATATAAATCAACAGCACCAATAATACCAGCAACAACATCACTATGAAAGTGTTCAGGATGTGCACCTGTTATAATTGTATTAAAAGCATAAACTGCAACAGTAAATATATCCATAGAGGCTACAATAAATAATACAAATGCTCCTAAAAGGCTAAAAACTACAGCAAGTATAACTATAAATCTACTTCGCCATATAGCACCTTCAAATAGTCTTTCTAACATATATTATAACTCTTCTTGTTGTAATTCAATCCACTTAAGAGCTATTCTAATTGAATTAGTAGCAGCTCCTACTCTTACTTGGTCAGCAGCATTAAACATATGTAAAACATTATCTTCATATATATCTTTTCTGATTCTTCCTACATAAGTTAAGTCTGTATCAGTTGCAATAATTGGCATAGGATATATTCCATTTTCAAGATCATCCATCACTTCTACATTTTCAAAGTTATGTATAGCTTCTTTTGCTTCTTCTAAATCAATATTTACACCATCTTCAAATCTTACAGTTATAGATTCACTATGACTTCTTAATACTGGAACTCTTACACAAGTTGCAGCTATGGCTATCTCTTTTTTCATAATTTTTTGAGTTTCATTAACCATTTTCATCTCTTCTTTAGTGAATCCATTTGGTTGAGGAACATCAACATGTGGTATAACATTTAGTGCGATTTGATGCATAAATGCTTCTTTTTTAGTCTCATCAAGTTTAAATGCAAAGAAGTCTTGCATTTGTGTTACAAGTTCTTCCATACCGGCTTTTCCAGCACCACTTGTAGCTTGATATGTTGATACATCAACTCTTTTTATACCATATAAATCATCTAGTGGTTTTAAAGCATGTACCATTTGTATTGTAGAACAATTTGGATTTGCTATGATACCTGTTTCTCTCCATTGTTGTATATCTTCTGGATTTACTTCAGGTACAACTAAAGGTATATCTGGATTCATTCTAAAGTGACTAGTATTATCAATAACTACTGCACCAGCTTGAACTGCAAATTCTGCAAATTTTTCAGATATACTTCCACCTGCACTAAAAAATGCAATATCTATCTCTTGTTCTTCAAAAACAGTATTAGTTAGTTCCATTACTGGGTAATCTTGTTCTTTATAAACTATAGTTTTACCAACACTATTAGCACTAGCTAGTGGTACAAGGTTATTCATTGGAAAATCCATCTCTTCCATAACTCTAAAAATTTCTTCACCAACTGCGCCTGTTGCACCTACAACTGCAACATTGTATTTCATACTCATTTACTTTTCTTCTCCATCATCAGTATTTAATAAATTTCTTTCTTCTAAATCTATACCTGCCATATCATCAGCAAGTTGAATATCTAGTTCATCATCTTTTGCTTTTGGACATTTTGCAATACTTACAACTCTGTCATCTTTATCAACATTTACAATTGTTACTCCACTTGTATTTCTACCAGCTTTTCTAATTGTTTGCATATCAACTCTTATCATCTTACCAATACTTGTAAGTGCCATTAAGTCTTGTTCTTCATCAACTATTACATTTCCTATAACAGTTTTTCCAGTTTTAGGACTTAATTTCATTGAAATTACACCAGATCCTGCTCTATTTGTAAGTCTGTATGCTTCAACTTCTGTTCTTTTCCCTACACCATTTTCACTTACGGTTAATAACTCTTGTTGTTCATTTTCTATAACATCTGCATCTACTACATAATCTTTAGGGTTTTTAAACTTGATACCTCTAACACCTCTTGTGGTTCTACCTTGTGTTCTAGTTTTTTCCATATCAAATCTAATAACTTGACCAAGTGCTGTAAATATCATAAGGAATTTAGTCTCTGGTAGAGTAATAGAAGCTGTAACTATCTCATCACCTTCATCAAGAACAATAGCTCTTACACCATTACTTCTAATGTTACTAAAGTCATTTAATGCTGTTCTTTTTACAACACCATTTTTAGTGAAGAATGCCATAGATTTACTCTCATCAAAATCAGTCGTAGGAATAATAGCCATAATCTTTTCATCTGCTTTTAGGTTGATAAGATTTACTACAGCTTTACCTTTTGCAGTTCTTCCACCTTCTGGGATTCTATAAACTTTTAACCAATATAATTGACCAAAGTTAGTAACAAATAGTAAAGTATCATGAGTATTACTTACAAAGAATCTTTCAATAAAGTCATCATCGTGAGTTGTAACTGCAACTTTACCTTTACCACCACGTCTTTGCATCTCATAAGCTTTGATTGGTACTCTTTTTACATAACCATTATGTGTAATAGTAACTACCATTGGCTCATTTGGTATTAAATCTTCAATATCAATGTCATCATAACTATCTTCTATTTCAGTTCTTCTTGGTTCATTGTATTTTTCTTTAGTTTCTATTAATTCATCTTTGATAATAGTATTTAATTTTTCTTCAGACTTTAAGATAGATTCTAATTCCTCAATAAGTTCTAGAAGCATTCTTAGTTCTTCTTCTAGTTTTTCTCTTTGAAGTCCTGTAAGTCTTCCTAGTCTCATATCTAAAATAGCTTTTGCTTGTATCTCTGAAAGATTAAATGCTGCACAAAGTTTTTCAGAAGCATCAGTATCATTTGAACTAGCTCTAATGATTTTAACAACTTCATCAATATTGTCAAGTGCTATTTTTAAACCTTCTAATATATGAGCTCTTGCTTTTGCTTTTTCTAACTCAAATATAGTTCTTCTGATTATTACAGTTTTTCTATGATTTAAAAATATATTTAAAACTTCTGGAAGACTAAATATTTTTGGTTCTTTATTATGAACTGCAAGAAGTATAATACCAAATGTAGTTTGCATAGGTGTTTGTTTGTAAAGATTATTCATAACTATTTCAGCCATAGCATCTTTTTTTAACTCTATTACAACTCTTGTACCTTCTCTATCTGATTCATCTCTAACTTCAGAAATACCTTCTATCATTTTATCTTTAGAAAGATTTGCTATTTGTTCAACTAATCTAGCTTTATTTACTTGGTAAGGAAGCTCATCTAAAACAATGATTTCTTTTTTACCTTTTGTTTCAATATGATGTTTTGCTCTTATTTTTACTTTTCCACGACCAGTTTTATAAGCATCAGTAAAACCTTGTCTTCCAAATATTGTAGCACCTGTTGGAAAATCAGGACCTTGGATAAATTCCATAAGGTCTGAGGCTTCTGAATTTGGATTATCTATTAGATGAATAAGTGCATCCATAACTTCACCAGGATTATGTGGTGGTATTTTTGTAGCCATACCAACAGCAATACCCTCACTACCATTTACAAGTAGTGTAGGTACTCTAGTTGGAAGAACAGATGGTTCTTTTCCTGTATCATCATATGTTGGTACATAATTTACTGTATCTTTATCTATATCTCGTAATAAATCTTCACTAAGTTTTGTCATTCTAGCTTCTGTATATCTCATAGCAGCAGCATTATCACCATCGACACTACCAAAGTTACCTTGACCATCAACTAAAGGAACTCTCATTGCAAAGTCTTGAGCCATTCTTACAAGAGCATCGTAAACAGAATTATCACCATGAGGGTGATACTTACCTATAACATCTCCAACTATTCTTGCTGATTTTTTATATGGTGATCTTGCTGTCATATTTAAATCATGCATAGCATAAAGAATTCTTCTATGTACTGGTTTTAAACCATCTCTAGCATCTGGTAAAGCTCGTCCTATAATAACACTCATTGAGTAGTCTAAGTAAGAAGCTTTTATTGAGTCTTCAATTTTAATATCAACTATATCTTGTGATTCGAAAAGATTTTCCATAAGTTATTAATACCTTTGTATAAAATTGGCTTATTTTATCAAAAATATACTTAAAAAATAAAAAAGGCTAAGGTGATTTACCTTAGCCTTTTTAGTATTGTTTTTGTGAGTTTATTAAGCGTTTGCTTTTTTGTGCTCAATAATCATTGCATAAGCTTCATCTTTAAGCTTTAGCTTTGCTTTTTTCATTCTTTCTATCTCAATTGGGTCTATATGATCAACTCCACCTTCTTCAGCTTTATCAATTTTGTCATGTAATTCGTTATGCTCATCAAAGACTTTTTTGAAATGTCTATTTTGTGTTTTAAGTTCTGTAACTATATCTCTATATTCGTGAAACATATTTAACCCTTTTGTTTTAATTTTGGAAATTGTATCTAAATATCTCTTAATAATGAAGCTATCTAAAGGTAGTATTTATATAAATTTTATTATTCTATACTTATCAATACAAAGAGTCAAATTATGAACGAACTAAATAAATTAAAAACTATGGCAGAGCATCAATCTATATTATTTATCGAGAGTGATAGAGCTTTACAAAAAAATTTTGGTATTTATCTTAAAAAAACATTTAAAAATTTTTATCAAGCATATGATGGAGCAGATGGATTAAAACAATTTTGCCAAAAAGCTCCTGATATAGTTTTGACCAATTTAGAGTTAGATAAAATAGATGCTATAGAGATGTTAGCAGATATAAAAGAAGAAAATGAGGATGTTATAATAATATCTTTAAGTGGTAATTGTGATAATTATGAGTTACTTCATAATTTAGATATGGGTATAACCTCTATGTTGTTAAAACCTATTAATTTCTCACAATTAGCTAATATTCTTATTGATGTTTTACCACAACCAGAAATTTTACAAAAAAAAGAGACTCCAAAAACTATCATACAACCAAATACAACTGTAAAAAAAGAGACTGCAAAAACCCAAGTAAAAGAGAAAAAAGAGTTAAAAGTTCAACCAAAAATAGTAAAAGAACAAAAAGTAGAAAAGAGTCTTAAAAAAGAAGAAGTTCCCAAAGCTAAAGTAGCTATAAAAAAAGAAAAGGCAACTATTAAAAAAGATAGTCCTATAAAAAAAGAAAAAAAATCAATAGAAGAAACTTGTATGGAAGATATACAAGCTTTAGTAAAAGCAAAAGAGAAAGTGCGTTTTTTAAATTCTTATAAAGGGATTGATATTCATGATAAGGGTGAAATTGTTAAAGTTAATAAAGATAATTTTGAAGTAAAAGTTTCAATTACACAAATAGTTTGTGCAAAGTATGAAAGACATTGTATTATAAAAGTGGAAAAAACAGATAAGTATATCTTTGCTCAATTGATAAAAATAGATTTAAAAAACTCTACATTAACTTTAAATAACCCAAAATATATACCATATAAACAAAGAGATTCAAGTACAACTAGAGTTGTAGTTGATAAAAGTTTTAAAGCAAGTATTTTTTATAAAAATAAACATGTTGACTTTAAAGCATCTAATGTATCTTTTAACTCAGCAGCATTTTATACAAAAGAGATAGCTTTAGCAATTGAAGTTGGTACATCATTTGATGTTACATTAGGGTTTGATTTAGAATCACCAAATAAAATGACAAATGATAAACAATTTACAAAAATATTTGCAAGAGCAGAAGTTATACGAGTAGATCCCAAAGATGAGGGTATAAATATAATTGTAAAACTAGAAGTTAAAAAATCTGGACAAAATACTTTTAAAAAATATATTAAACAAAGAGAAAATGAGATTAGAAAAGAGATTAGAGTAAGGACACGAATTTAAATTGGATAAAACTTAAAAAGTTATTAATAAAACAAAAAATCAATATTTTCCCAAAAAATTGGAAATAATACTTCAAAGCTCAAAGGTGAAGGGTATGATTTTGTTGAGCTTAGAGAATATGAAGATGGTGAAGATATACGAAAAATAGATTGGGTAATAAGTGCAAAAATGCAAAAGCCCTATGTAAAAGTTTTTCATGCCCAAAGAGAACTTGATATAAATATAGCTCCAATACTTAGTGGTAGTGTATATTTTGGTACAACTAGATTCAAACAAGAAGTTATATCCGAAATTTGTTCATTGTTGGGATATAGTTGTACTTCTCAAGGGGATAATTTTACAAGTTTTATTTGTAATGAAAATGTAATACTAAATACTAAAAAAACAAAAAACTTTTAAATGTTCAAAATATGGTAAGTAGTATTTATAATTATAAAGCTATAGGTAAAAAAGTAAATTATACAAATATTGTAGAACAATTGTATTCTAAGATAAAAAGAAAGTCTATTATATTTTTAATAGGTGATTTCTTTGATACTTCAAATTTAAATCTAAATCTTTTGTCAAAAAAACATGAAGTTATAGTAATAATAGTACGAGATAGATTTGAAGAAAAACCAAGTGCTTTTGAAAGTATAAACTTTACAGATCCTTCTACTTTTGAAAAATTTGATGGTAGTTTAAGTAGTTCTTCTGTTAAAGAGTATGAAAATATAATAAGTAAAAATGATGAAAAATTATATAAAAATTTAAAATCTTTTGGAGTAGAGTTTATAAAAGTTTATACAGATGAAAATATTATTTCTAAAATGATGAAATTATTTAAATAGTTTTTCTAGGTTATATCTAAAAAGTATCTTTTAAACTATCTCTTACTTCTAAAAATTCATCTAAATTATCAAAAAATATATCTATTAGTTGGGGATCAAAGTGTTTACCACGTTCCTCTTTAAATAGATTAAATATTTTTTCATCATTCCAAGCCTTTTTATAACATCTATCGCACCCTAAAGCATCAAATACATCAGCAATAGCAGTTATACGACCATGGATGCTAATGTCTTCAGCTTTTAGTCCTCTTGGGTAACCACTTCCATCCCATTTTTCATGATGTTCATAAGCTACCGTTGCTGCCATTTTAAGTAGAGGTCTATTTGACATTTTTAACATATCATAGCCTAGCTGTGCATGGGTGTTCATAATATCTCGTTCCTCTTGGTTAAATATTCCAGGTTTATTTAATATAGCATCCGGAATAGCAACTTTTCCTATATCGTGCATTGGGCTAGCTTGTTTTAACATCTCTGCTTCTTTTTCATCTAAACCATAATGTAGTGCTAGTATTTTTGAATATTGTGCAACTCTTCTTACATGGTTACCAGTTTCTTTACTTCTACTTTCTCCAATAGAACCCATAGTAAAGACAACCTCTTTTTGTGTATCTTCAATCTCTTTTTGAAGAGTTTCTACCTCTTTTAATCTTCTTTGTAGTTCATCATATTCTTGTTGTTGTCTTTTATCACTTCTTAACATGATTTTATCTTGTCTTTTTACATCTTTGATAAGTTTTTCTGTTGTTTTAATAAACTCTTGTTTTAATGATTCAATTTCATTAATAAGATTATTGTCATAATTTGTCAAGTTTTTTGTCCTATTTTGTGTTTTCTAGTGTTATTATAAATTCTGCACCATTATAATTCTCTTTAGTATAATCATAATTAACGTTTCGTGCTTCGATATTGCCATTCATACCGTTTACTATTAAGTTATATGCCATATGTAATCCTAATCCTGTACCTTGACTTTTGTGTTTTGTTGTAAAATATGGTTCAAATATTTTAGTTAGTATATTTTTATCTATTCCTCCTGCATTGTCTCTAATTTTTATAACTATTATATCTTTATGTATTGATGTATTTATAAATATACATCTATTTTTTACTTGTGATTCTTTTAATGCATCCTTTGCATTATTGAATATATTTATAAAACATTGGGTTAGTTCATTTGGATAACCTTTTATATTTATTTGATTTTCTAAGTCTAAAATAATATTTATACTATGCTCTTTTATAGATGATTCTACAAGATGTAAAAAACTATCAATAGTATCATTTAGATTAAAAGAGATTAATTCTCTATTTCCTTTTATAAAGTTTTTAAAATCATCAATAGTTTTAGATAAATATTGAGCATTTTTATCTATTAGTTCACAGGTTTCTTCAAATTGTTCATCAGTTAGTTTTCCATACTTTTTTTGGAAAGACATACCTGTAGCACCAGTAGATATAATAGATAAAGGTTGTCTCCATTGATGTGCAATATTTCCTATCATTTCACCCATTGAGGCTAGTTTTTCAGACTTAAAAAGTTGCTCTTGAGTTTGTTTGTTTTTTGCTATTTCTATGATGATTTTTTGTTCAAGGTTTTCATTTATATCTTTTAGTTGTTTAGTTTTTTTATCAACTTCTGTTGTGGCTAGATTTTTTTGTTTTATAGTTTTATATATAAAATAAAATAAGACGGTAAATAGTACAAATGAGAAAATTCTTATATGAAATGAAGTGGTAATCGTATCATTTATAAAAGAGTTTGTTTCATAAGAAACAAGCCATGCTATAACTTTTTTATCTTTTATATTTTCTATAGGATAAAAAGAAACAATATGTGCTTGATCTTCATGTAAACTATAAAAATTAAATGCTTTGTCTTTTTTTATTTCACGATCTATTAAATCCAAATGATTTTTTATAACAGCTACATATTCTTTATAGTGATTAGACTTTTCATGATCTTTTATTTTTGTAAGCATATAGTCATTATTTTCTTGACTTTGAATATACGGAATAACAAAATCATCTCTTTTCCACGCTTTAACTTTTATAACATTTTTATTAACTATGAAGTGTGTATGTATTTTACTTATTTTATTTAACATAGTTTGTAGCAATTCACTTGAAAATGAAATTTCCATAGCACATAAGTAGTTTCCCTCTTCATCAAATATAGGATAAACATTTCTAAATCCATGGGTAGTTTTACCTTGTTCTAATCCATGAATAGGTTTTTTTTCTTTATTTACATAAGTATAGCTATATCTTATCTTTGATAAATCATCACCAAACTTTTTTGGTTTGTGTAATCTTAAAAATGTTTTATTTGTCTCTAAATTAAACTGATATTGTAGTACACCTTTTAGCTTTAGTATTTTATATTCATCAATTAATAGATCAAAAAGTTCTTTTCTTAATTTAGTTATTTTCTTTTCTGAAGAATTTTTTAGTTGTTTTAAAATATTTATAGCTTTTTTATTTCTTATAAGAGATGTATAGGCTGAATCAGCTGTTATCTTTTGATGATATAATTGGAGTTCATAGTGGGTTTCTAAATTTTCATTTATACCATTTAGTACACTATTAATTCGTTGTGTTTCATTTATTTTACTAACTTGGAATACTATAATATTTAAAATTATAAATAGTAATATCAATAAAACTTTGGTTTTCATATAAACATCATAGCACAAATCAAATAATCTTGCAATATTTTTTATGATACAATAATTATATGATTACATTTTTTAAAAATAAAAGTATAAATCAAGTAACAAAAATTACAATAGTTTATACAGCTTTTATAATTATATTTATAACCTTAATACTCTTATTAACTACATATAGTGACCATCAAGATGAACTTAAAAAAATAGAAGATGACTATATTAAGTCTCAAAAACAACTTATAAAAAACGAAACTCATAGAGCAATAAGATATATAAAATATAAACATAATAAATATAAATCAAAAAGAACTTTAACTACCCAAAATATTCAAAATCAAATAGTTGAAACTATTGAAAATATGAGAGATATTAGAAATGGTAGTGGGTATGTTTTTATTTATACCTTTGAAGGTACTAATATAGCTGATCCTATTTTAAAACATAATGCAGGAAAAAATCTAATTGATTTTAAAGACCCAAATGGTAAATTAGTTATTAAAGAATTAATTGATATCTCTAAAAAAGAAGATGGTGGTTATGTAAATTATGTATGGAATAAACCAACAACAAATCAATTAGCAAATAAAATATCTTATGCTGTAGCATATAAACCTTTTAAGTGGATGATTGGAAGTGGTGTATATCTTGATGATATACAAGTTGTATTAACACAAAAAAAACTTGAATATAAACAAAAGATCACTCAATATGCTGTGCAACTATTTTTATTTGCATTGGCTATGTTTTTTAGTACATTAGTTATCTCTAGAGCATTTACATATTTTGTACAAAGAGATATAAATAATATAAAAAATACTTTGAGAAATGTTTCTATAAATTATGAAAATGTTGATTTAGAACAACTAAAATTTAAAGAGTTTAAAGAGATATCTTTTAATGTAAATCTAATGATAAATGAACTAAAAGATTTAAATTTTCATTTGGAACAAAAAGTTGAAAATAGAACAAAAGAATTAAAAGAATCTGAGCAATTTGCACATGGATTAGTGGAGGCTCAAGATAAGTTTATAAAAAATGCTATACATGAGATAAATACACCACTTAGTATAATAATCACTAATATTGATTTGTTTAAATTAAAGTATGGTCATAATAGATATTTACAGAAAATAGAAGCTGGTTCAAAAATTGTACATAATATATATAATGACCTTTCATATTTAATAAAAAAGATAGAATAGATTATAAAGCTACTAATCTAAATTTTTCAGAGTTCTTAAGGTTTAGAATAGATTTTTTTTGATGATATTGCAATTGGAAATAATTTAAAAATTTGTGCAGAGATTCAAGATAATATATTTATAAGCTTTAATGAAACACAGCTTCAAAGAATTTGTGATAATAGTTTATCAAATGCTATAAAATATAGTTATGAAAATAATGATATTACAATTAGATTAAAGCAACAAAAAGATAGTATAATACTCCATATAGAAAATATTGGCGATACAATAGAAAATCCAAACAAGCTTTTTGAGAGATATTATAGAGAAAATGAGGCAAGAGGTGGTTTTGGGTTGGGATTAAATATTATAAAAGAGATTTGTGAAATATCAAATGTACATATAGATGTGAAGTCAAAAGATAATAAAACAACTTTTATATATGAATTTAAATTAGAAGAAGAGTAAATATGAAAATACTATTATTAGAAGATGAACTTATGTTACAAAGTTCTATTTTAGAATATTTAGAGACATTAGGACATAAATGTACTGTATTTACTAATGGTAGAGATGCTAAGGATACTTTAAAAAGTACAACATTTGATCTTTTAATAATGGATATAAATGTGCCATATATTAGTGGTTTAGAACTATTAGATGCTATTAAAAAAAATAATTGTAATACATCAGTTATATTTATAAGTGCTTTAGTTGATATAGAAACTATCACAAGAGCCTTTGATTTAGGGGCTGCTGATTATCTTAAAAAACCGTTTCATCTAAAAGAATTAGCTTTAAGAGTTCAAAAGATAGCAAATGATATGGCTAATACAAAAAGAGAACATATACTATTAAGTCAAAATTATAGTTATATCAAAAAAGAGAATAAACTTCTTTTTAATAATGAAGAGCAGATTTTAACAAAAAAGCAACACAGTATAGTAGAGTGTCTATGTATGAATATAGGAAGTATTATTAATTTTGATATATTTAGAGAGTATGCTTGGGCTTCAGATCTTGTAAGTGATGCAACAATAAGAGCAGAGATAAGTCGCTTGCGAAAAGTTTTAAAAGAAGATTTTATACAAAACCATAAAGGGGTAGGGTATAAAGTAGATAGATATGTTATATCACCTAAGTAGATACTATAAAACTATTAAAGTTTATTAAAATATGTCAGTGCTGTTAAATATGACTGCTCTTGATATTTGTTTAATGTTTTTGGATATTCTATAATATTTTTTTTCTCATAACTACTTATTGATTGACTAGAAATTAAATCTACATCACATATACCATTTAATTGTATAATAGTTTCAAGCTTAAATGTTACAGCCCCACCTGCAAAGGTTCCTTTTTTTGCTCTTTTTTTTATAGCTATTTTATCTATATTATATTGAGTTATTAGGTTTTTAATTTTATTGGAAAAGTTAGTAATATCATTTATGCTTTCATCGTCATTTAGTGTGATCTTTTTATTTTTTATTTCTATATAATTTTCTTGATTGTTTGTAAAATCAATTATACTTGCTATAGCATTGTTTGCTTTTAAATCTATGGCACATATTATCATCTAAAAATCCTTTTTATAAAGTCTATAGATGATTATAGGAAGTTTTTTTAGAATAGTTGTTATTTTATTGCATAATGCAATATTTTTAAAAACCTTTAATTTTTAGATTTACAAAATATAATAGTTTTTATCTCTTTGCCATTTGAAAAAAAACGATTGTGGTGTATATACCAACCTCTACTTTTTTGAATAGTTTTACCTTCACAAATTATAAGTTTATTTTCTCTAAAATCTTTAAGTAAAGTCTTTCTTCTATCTTTTTCATAAAAACCATATAGGATAACTATGGCAACTATAAATAATATTATTTTTAATTTCTTGCTCATTTTATCCTCTCATATTATAATTTTAGAAGTGAAAAATAAAAATATAATATTATTTTAACATGTTGTTTTCATATTTTTTAAAATATTTCTAATTTCATCTCTACGAAATGGTTTTGTAATATGAGCAATTGCTTGAGTCTCTGCTAGTCTCCTTTTAGTATCTGCATCATTATATGCTGTGATATATATAACATGAATATCTCTAGTTTTTCTAATTTGAGATACTACTTCTATACCATCTTTACAACTACCTTTTAAGTTTATATCCATAAATACTAAATCAATAGGGTAGTTTGTCATATATTCCATAGCAGTTTCACAAGTTGTAGCAATAGCCACAGTGTTATTGCTTATATTCTTTATAACTCTTTTAATATCAAGAGCAATTATTACTTCATCTTCTACAATAAGTATATTTGCCATAATTTTTCCTTTTTCCCTATCTTAATTTATAAAAAAAACAAGAGAAAGTCTAGAGTAAAAAGAATTAAAAAGAGGTATATATAAGAGGTTTTTTTATAGAATTAATAAAAAAGGTCTAAATAGGAGGTATTTTTGGTTTTTGTACAAGATGAAGCTATACGTTACGCATCGAAACAATTTAGGTTTACAGAGAAGAATCTTAAAGCTATGCTATCTGGAGCTAAAGGACATAAAAAGCAACTTTTTGCGGATGTTTTGATTAGTTTGTATTACCTTAAAGATAATATTATAGAAAAAGTAAAAGAGGGTATTGAAATTTATAAAATGCCTTATGTTGATTACTTAGATGAGTCTTTAATTTGTGACTTTTTTGATTTTAAAAAAAATCAATTAAAAGGTTGGGATAGTTCTCCTAAAGAATTATTATTAAAAGTTTTGCATAGCATAGCAGCTTGTTATGTAACAAATAGGGAAGCTCTTCTTGTTATGTCTAAAAGTTCAATTAGAACTTTACAGTCTCTAGCACCTAAAGAATTTAAAACACCTACTAAAGAGGGATGTGATAATTGTGGGTTTGCTAAAGGTTGTCACGAAGTATTAATGTAAAGCTATAAAAAATTATCTTTTTATAGGTTTATATTTTAGTTTATTTTTAAATTATTTAATATATTAATAATTCATTTAAAGACCACTTTCTCTTAAATCAATAATTTATAGATAAATTAAATTTATTTAGATGAAATTTAAACAAAAGCTCACTTTAAGTCTAAAGGGTATATTATTTTATAAATGAATGACCGTCATTCATTTATAATTTTTACATAAATAAGGAGGTGCAATATGGCTATTATAGTAGATAAAGTTCAAAAAAGAAAAGATATAGCACTTGCTTGTAGTGATTTACTTCATGAAAAAGGTATTAAAAAACTAACTGTTGCAGAAGTTGCTAAAACAGCTGGAGTCTCAAAAGGCAGTGTTTATGATTATTTTGAAAATAAAGAAGATATTGTTTTTGAGATTATTCGAAACCATATAGGTGAATATCAAAAAGAGTTTGAGTCAAAAATCAAGCCAGAAGCAACAACAAGAGAAAAAATATTTTTAACTTTTGATTTTATATTAAGTAATGATGAAGAACATGATCAACATAAAAATGTTTATAAAGAATATTTGAGTATAGATTTAAGTTGTGAAAATGAAAGCATGTGTACTTTAAATAGTGAATGTTCAACATTTTTTAGGAATATAATTAAATTATTGATCCAAGATGGTATAGAAAAAGGTGAATTAAAAAATGAAGCAATAAATCTTGTAGAGGGTCTTTTAGCAGTTGAGAAAGGTTTTTTATTGATTCATTGGACAGAAAAAAAAGATATAAAAGAGGATTTAAGAATTTTTATAAATACTCTTTTTGACCTAATTGAAATTAATTAGGTATTAATGTGATATTAATATTTTATTAATATCTATATGATAAATTTCATAAATTTAAAAGGAACAACAAAATGATAAAAAAATTGATGCTAATAATTTGTGTTAGCGTATTTAGTTTTGGTATGGGTAAAGGACCAGCTGTAGTTAATACAGCAAAAGTTACAAAAGGTGAGGTAAATGTATTAGAAGAGTTTATAGGAACTCTTAGTTTTTCAAAAAGTTCTGATATGGCTAGCCAAACAAGTGGAATAGTAAAAAAAATATACTTTGAATCAGGAGATATGGTAAAAAAAGGTGATAAACTTTTAGATATAGATTCTGATATATTAGATGCTCAAATAAGTTCAGCACGAGCAAATTTAGAGATTGCTAAACTTAATTTAGAAAACTCTTCAAGAGACTATAATAGATATAAAAAGCTAATAGAAAAAAAATCAATCTCTCAAAAAGTTTATGATGATAGTTATTTAAAATATCGTTCAGCATTAGAAGATTTAAATGTTGCAAAATCTAAATTAAACGAACTTACTATAGAAAAATCAAAAAAAACAATCAAAGCACCATATGATGGTTCAATTGTATCAAAAAATATTGATCTTGATGAGTGGTTAAGTGTTGGTAAAACAATAGGTACTATTGTAAATACTAGTGAAGTTGATTTGATGTTTAATTTACCTACATCATATGTATATAAATTAGATAAACAAACATCATACTCTATAAAAGTTGGTTCACAAGAGTTAAAGTCAAAACTTTATGCAGCTATTGCAAAAGGTGATAGAATGACTAGAACTTTCCCTGTAAAATTTAAAACAAATATATCAAATATATTTATGTATGATGGAATGGAAGCTAAAATTAGTCTTCCAAGAAGTAAAAAAATCACATCTTTAATTGTTCCAAGAGATGCTGTTATAAAAAGATTTGGACAAAATGTTGTATTTATCAATAGTGATGGAGCTGCAAATATGATTCCAGTAAAAATTGTAGGATATGATAAAAACAAAGTTGCAATTGAAGCTAAAGGTTTAGTTGAAGGTGCGGATGTTGTAGTAAAAGGTAATGAAAGAATTTTCCCTAAACAACCAATAAAGTCACTTAATAAATAGAAAGAAGTAAAAATGGATTTAATAAAATTTTCAATCAAAAACCCAGTTACAATTATCGTATCTGTTTTGATTGTTCTTATGTTTGGATTTTTATCACTTGATAAGTTGCCATATCAACTTACTCCAAATGTTACAAAACCAGAGATAAAAATAACAACAACATGGGGTGGTGCAACACCTTATGAGATAGAACGTGAGATTATAGAAGAGCAAGAAGATGCTCTTAAAAGTTTAAATAACTTATTAAAATACGAAAGTAGTGCAAAAGATAATTATGGTGAAATAACATTAACTTTTAAACTAGGAACTGATATCCAAGCAGCACTTTTAGATGTATCAAATAAGTTAAATGAAGTAAATGATTATCCAGATGATGTTGATAATCCTATTATAAAAACTGCTAGTGCAAGTCCTGTTATATGGTGTATGGTTCAAACAAAAGATGATAACCCTAGACATATAGATGAATATCAAACATTTTTTAAAGATGAGATAAAACCTCATATTGATAGAATTGATGGTGTTGCTGATATGATGACAGCTGGTGGTAGAGAAAAAGAGATGCACGTTGTTTTAGATACTAAAAAACTAGCCTCTTATTCATTAAGTATTGATCAAGTAATCAAAACTTTACAAAGTGAAAATGTAGACGTAAGTGCTGGAACACAAGATATAACTAGAAGAAGTTATAGAATTAGAACAGTAAGTAAATTTTCATCTATTGAAGATATAGAAAACGTAATAATATATTCAGATAGACAAAAACGAATTAGAGTAAAAGATATAGGACATGCAGAATTTGGTTATGAAGATGCAAGTAGTGTTGCTATGTTTTTTGGTAAAGATGGTATGTTTTTTGGAGTACAACCATCAGGTGATGCTAATATAGTAGGTCTTACAAATGAAGTTGAAAGAGTTGTTAATAAATTAAATAAAGAATTATTAGACGAAAAAGGTCTAAAAATAAAATGGATTTATGATCAAAGACCATATATTGTTGGTGCTGTTGATTTAGTACAACAAAATATTATGATTGGTGGTATCTTAGCCGTATTTATACTTATATTATTTTTAAGAGCAATATCTCCAACTGCTGTTGTTGCTGTTGCTATTCCTATATCTGTAATTGGTACATTTATAGTTTTAGATTTTATGGGTAGAAGTTTAAATACTATATCTTTAGCAGGTATATCCTTTGCTGTTGGTATGCTTGTTGATAGTGCTATTGTTGTACTAGAAAATATCGATAGACATAGAAAAATGGGTAAATCTGTAAGTGAAGCAGCTTATGTTGGTACTAGTGAAGTTTGGGGAGCATTAATAGCTTCAGCTTCAACAACTATGGCTGTATTTTTACCTATTATATTTTTACAAGATGAAGCTGGACAATTATTTAAAGATATAGCTATTGCTGTTGTTGCTTCTGTTTCGTTTTCTTTATTTGTTTCTATTTCAGTTATTCCAATGCTTTGGAAAAAGTTTGCAGGAATATCAAATAAAGGTGTAAAAGAATCATCTAAATTAACAGACTTTGGAAATGGAATAGTTGATTGGTTTATGAAAATAGTAAATTGGTCTTTAAAGAATTTTAGAAATAAGATTATTACGATTGTTACATTAACTGCAATATCCGTTAGTACTATTGTTTTACTATTCCCTAAGATGGATTATCTACCTCAAGGTAATAAAAACTTGATTTTTAATATTCTTATACCGCCTCCAGGGCTTTCATATGAGCAAAGATATGAAATCGGGGACTATTTAATGAAAAGAATGGAACCAAATATAAACAAAGATGTAGATGGATATCCAGGTCTTAGTAGACTGTTCTTTGTATCTTTTGGAGATTTTATATTATTTGGTGGAACTAGTACACATGAAGATAGAGCAAAAGAGCTTATACCTCTTTTTAGACCAATTATAAATTCACTCCCAGGTATATTTGGAGTATCTTTACAATCAGGTGTATTTGAAGATGGTATTGGTAAAGGAAATGTTGTAAATGTTGATATTAGTGGTGAAAAAATTGAAGATATTGCAAATGTAGGTGCTCAACTTTTTGGTGCAACTATGGGTGCTGTTAAAGGTTCGCAAGTAAGACCAGTACCATCTATTGAGTTACTTTATCCAGAAGTTAGAATCTTACCTAATAGAGATGCACTAAAAGCTGTAAGTATGAGTTCTCAAGATCTTGGAATTGTTGTAGATGTATTAATGAATGGACGACAAGTAGGGGATTTTGAACAAGATGGTAAGAAAAAAATAGATTTAAAAGTAAAGGCAGATACTGCTCAAATACAAACACCTGAAGATATATTAAATGCACAAATTGCACTACCTAATGGAACACTTACTCAAGTATCGGCACTTGCTTCAAGTCTTAGTACTACAGGTATTAGTGAAATTAGACATTATCAAGGTAAAAGAACTATTACACTTCAAGTAACTCCTCCTCCTAATATGACTATTCAGGAAACTATGGAGATATTAAATGGTATGATAAAAGGTATGGAAGCAAAAGGTACATTAGGTGATGTAAAAATTGGTCTAAGTGGTACAGCAGATAAATTATCTGAAACTATAGGTATGTTGACATTAAACTTTATAATGGCTCTTATTATTATATATTTACTTATGGCAGCACTTTTTGGAAACTTTATATATCCATTGGTAATTATGTTTACAGTTCCATTAGCAACAGCTGGAGGGTTTGTAGGGCTAAAACTTACAAATATGTTTTTAGCTCCTCAGCCTTTAGATATATTAACAATGCTTGGATTTATTATCCTTATAGGTATTGTTGTAAATAGTGCTATTTTAATAGTACACCAAAGTTTGAATCTTATTAAAAATGAAGGAATGGATCATAAAGAAGCTGTTTTAGAAGCAACTAAGAGTAGAATTAGACCTATTTATATGAGTTCATTAACTTCTGTATTTGGTATGTTACCACTTGTATTAGTACCGGGTCCAGGGTCTGAGTTTTATAGAGGATTAGGTTCAGTTATAACTGGAGGATTGGCACTTAGTACAATTTTTACTATATTTGTAACTCCAGCACTTCTAATGTTTTTTATAAAAGCTATTGAAGTAAGTAAAAAAGTAAAAGTAAAAGGGAAAAAGAATGAAGAATAAAATATTAATAGTATCACTACTTAGTAGCTTAAATGTTTTTGCTTTAAATATAGATAGTGCTATAAATACAGCTTTAGAAAATAACTTTGCTTTAAAAGAGCAAGGGTTTATTGTAGATGAAACAAAAGCAAACTTAGATGGTTCATATAGTGCTTATAAACCAAAACTAGATGTAAGTTATACTTATAATGATAGAGATGAGTTAGCAACAGGACAAATAGAAAAAGATTCAACACTTAGTACAACAATATCATATAATCTTTTTAATGGTTTAAGTGATAGATACAATATAAAGTCTTTTGAGGATTTATTTAAATCCTCAAAATTCACTTTTGATGCAAAAAAGCAAGATCTTATATTAAATGTAAAAACAGCATATATTAACTATCTATTAAAAGTTAAAGAAACTAATACTATGGTTGATGCTTTAAAACTATATGAAACTCAATATAAAGACTCTTCAAACTTTTTTAATCAAGGATTAATAGCAAAAAATGAATTACTTGAAGTAGAAGTACAAATGCTTCAAGCAAAACAAAATGTTCAAAGTGCTAAAAGTGCTCAAAAGATTGCTAAAAATGAACTAGAAAATATTTTAGGTACACTTATAGATGAAAATGAAAAAATAGAAGAATTATCTAGTTCAAATGAGATAAAAGCTATCTATGATGAAGATAAAATATTAAATAGAAGTGAATTAAAAGCTTTAGATATGCTTGTAAAAAACTACCAAAATAAGAAAAAAAGTACTTATGGAAGTTATTTACCTAAAGTGGATGCTAGTTTTAGTTATAACAAATATGGTGATGATGCAAGTGTTGATGGAAGAACGGGCTATCCTAACTCTCAAGAGGTTGGAACTATAAGTTTAAATTGGAATTTATATAATGGTGGAAAAGATTATAGTAGCAATATTGTTTATCTTAAAAAAGTAAAACAAACAATGATGCAATTAGAAGATTTAAAACTTCAAATAAAACTTCAATACAAAAAAGCTATAGAAGAATATAATGTATCAAAATTAAATTTTGACACAGCAGTTAAAGCATTAGAGTCATCTAAATTAAATTATGAAATAGTATCAGATAAAGTAAAAGAGGGATTATCTTCAAATAAAGACTTAATTGATGCTAACTATTTATTGACTCAATCAAAACAAAATTATTATAGTGCATACTATAATAAATATATATCTATTGCTACTATAAAAAGGGTTATAGAAGAGGTTAAATAATTATAAGAGTTTCATCATTACTTTTATACTGGGTCTCTTTATAGAGACCCTATGTAAATTTATTTTGAAAAGCTTTTAAATAGGGCTTTTTATACCATGAATAGGCTCCTTAGTACTTATTTATAAGATACTTGACCAATATAAATAAAATATACTATTATAATAACTTATAAATTTAATATTAAAATTTCTATTTATTAAAGAGATAAATGTTTATTTTAGTAACATGTTTTTTTATTTATAAACTCACAAATGATGAATAGTATCAAATGCTATTGGAATGCTGCATAAAACGCATACAATCACAATGGTATTTAAAAAAGGAGATTATTTTGGATAAAACAATGGTAGAAAAAATTCAGTCGAATCCTTCTTATATAGAACTTGTTTCTAAAAGAAGTGGGTTTGCTTGGAAGTTAACTATAACTATGTTAGTGGTTTACTATGCATTTATTATGGTACTTGCATTTAGCCCTGCAACATTAGGAGCAAGTTTAAGTGGTGGACTTATGACTGTAGGTATTCCAGTTGGAATTGCTATTATCGTTTTTGCTTTTGCATTAACTGGTATCTATGTAAATAGAGCTAATGGAGAATTTGATGATTTATCAAATAAGGTTAAAGAAGATTTAAAGAAGGAAATAGAAAATGTATAAATCATTATTAGTAATTTTAGCATTAGCTGTTTCTGTATTTGCTGCTGGTGGAGACGCTGGAGTTTCTGGAAGTAGAGACTTAAATGTTTCAGCCGTTGTTATGTTTTTTATTTTTGTATTTGGTACATTAGGTATTACTTACTGGGCTTCACAAAGAACAAAATCTGCAAGTGATTTTTATACTGCTGGTGGAGGTATAACAGGAACTCAAAATGGTACAGCAATTGCTGGTGATTATATGTCTGCTGCATCTTTCCTTGGTATTACAGGTCTTGTATATTTCAAAGGTTATGATGGACTTATCTATTCTATTGGATTTTTAGTTGGTTGGCCTATTATTTTATTCATGATTTCTGAACAATTAAGAAATTTAGGTAAATATACATTTGCTGATGTTACAGCTTATAGATTAAGACAAACACCTATTAGAATTTTAGCTGCATTTGGTTCAATTGCTACAGTTACTCTGTATTTAATTGCTCAAATGGTTGGTTCTGGTAAGTTAATTCAAATTTTATTTGGACTTCCTTATGAGTTTGCTGTTATCTTAGTTGGTGTATTAATGATTGGTTATGTTGCATTTGGTGGTATGTTAGCTACTACATGGGTACAAATCATTAAAGCTATATTACTATTATCTGGTACTACTTTTATGTCATTCATGGTTCTTTCTCACTTTGGATTTAGCATGGAAACAATGTTCCAAGAAGCAACACAAATACATGCTAAAGGTATAGATATTATGAGCCCAGGTGGACTTGTAAGTGATCCTGTATCTGCTATTTCACTTGGTATTGCTCTTATGTTTGGTACAGCTGGACTTCCTCATATTCTTATGAGATTCTTTACTGTTGCTGATGCTAAAGAAGCTAGAAAGTCTGTATTTGTTGCAACTGGTTTAATTGGTTACTTCTATATCCTTACATTTATCATGGGATTTGGAGCAATTGTACTTGTGTCTCAAAACCCAGAGTATTTAGATGCTGTTAAAGGTACACTAATTGGTGGAAATAATATGGCTGCGATTCACTTAGCACATGCTGTTGGTGGAGATTTATTCTTAGGATTTATATCTGCTGTTGCTTTTGCTACAATCCTAGCGGTTGTTTCTGGTCTTACTCTTGCTGGTGCTTCAGCTATTTCTCATGACTTATATGCAAATGTAATAAGTAAAGGTGTTGTTGATGAACAACAAGAGATGAGAGTGTCTAAATATGCTACAGTTGCTATTGGTATTGTTGCTATTATTTTAGGTATTGCATTTGAGAAACAAAATATTGCGTTTGTTGTTGGTCTTGCATTTGCTATTGCAGCATCAGCTAACTTCCCAGTATTATTCTTATCAATTTACTGGAAAAACTTAACAACTAGAGGTGCATTTATTGGTGGATCTTTAGGATTAGCAACAGCTGTTATTTTAGTTATCTTAGGACCAATTGTATGGGGTCAAATTTTAAACGGAGATGCAGCAGCTGCTATATTCCCTTATAAATACCCAGCATTGTTCTCTGTAACAGTAGCATTTGTTTCTATTTGGTTCTTTTCTATCACAGATAATTCTGAAGATGCGAAGAAAGAAAGAGAAGCATTTGATGCTCAAGATATTAGATGTCAAACTGGTATTGGTGCCGATGGAGCAGTTAACCATTAAAAACTAAAAAGCCCTTTCGGGCTTTTTTTACTACTATTAAAATAAGGAATCATATTGAGTTTATTAGAACTAAATAGTTTTATTAGAAATATAAAACCATTTGATAATTTAGCAGATTATGAACTAGATGAATTATCAAGTGGTTTAGACATCGTTTATTTCAAAGAAAATCAAACAATATTAAAAACTAAAGAAAAAGCAGAATTTTTATATTTTATTATAAAAGGTGTTGTTCAAGAGTTAAACAATGAAGAGATAATATCTGTTTATTCAAAAAATGAGTTTTTTGATCCTATATCTTTAATTGAAGGTAGGGGTAAATATATGTTTTCTACATCAGAAGAAACAATCTGTTATACTCTTCCTAAAGAGATATTTATCAAAATAATGTATCAAAATGAAAGAATTGAAAGATATTTTTTCACGAGTATTGCCGATAAATTAAATCAAAGTAATCAAAATGAAGAGAAGAAAAAACTACTTGACTTTGTTATGTCAAAAGTTGGAAATGCCTATTTACAAAAACCTATTTATATAGATGAAAATGAGACAATTCATAATACTGTAAAAGTATTAACTGAAAATAATATCCAAGCTATTTTAGTTAAGAGAAAAGATGGTGAAATAGGAATTGTTACTGACTCAAGTTTTGTTAGAAAAGTAGCATTAAAAAGGATGGATTTAGATGGTCCAGTTAGTCAAATAACAACTTATGGATTAAAAAGTATTGATATATCTGATTTTTTATTTAATGCACAGCTTTTAATGGTTAAACATAATATAAAAAGACTTATTGTTAAAGAGGATGAAAAGATTGTAGGTATTTTAGATATTGTAAGCTTAAGTAGCTTTTTTGCTTCTCATACACACTCAACAAGTAGGCTTATAGATGAAGCTAAAAGTATTGAAGAATTAAAAGAAGCAAGTGGTAAATTTATAAGAACAATTAGATCTTTATATGAAAAAGGTGTAAAGGTAAAATATATTTCTAGATTAATTTCACAATTAAATGAAAGATTATTTAATAAACTATTTAAACTTATAGCATCTCCAGAGATTTTAGAAAAATCTTGTCTTATTATCATGGGTAGTGAGGGAAGAAGTGAACAAATTCTAAGAACAGATCAAGATAATGCTTTGATTTTAGCTGATAATTGTAATATTTCACAAGAAGAGATAAACAACTTTACTCAACAATTTACAGAACATCTGATTGATTTTGGTTATCCTCGTTGTGAGGGAAATATTATGGTTTCAAATCCATATTGGAGAAAAACAATCTCTGAATATAAAGATACTATTTATGATTGGGTTCATCATCCAGATGAAGAAAAGTATATGAATTTAGCGATATTTTATGATGCCATACAAGTAGCAGGAGATAAACAACTTTTATATGATTTAAAAGATTATATGTATAAGGTTTGTGAACACGTACCCTCATTTCATTCTTTTTTTGCAAAACCAACCATACAGTTTGAAACCCCTTTAGGGTTTTTTAGTGATTTTGTTGTTGATAAAGATAAACATAAAGATGAGCTAGATATAAAAAAAGGTGCTATATTCCCTGTAGTTCATGGAGTAAGAAGTTTAGCATTAGAAAAAAATATTTATGTTACAAGTACTATTGAAAGATTAAAAAAACTAAATGATTTAGATGTAATAGATAAAGAATTTACAACAGAGATTATAGAATCATTTAATTTCTTATTATCTCTTAGATTAAGATTTAGATTAGAAAAAATTGATAAAAGAGTTGATTTAGATAACTATATAAATCCTTCAAAACTAACAATGCTTGAAAAAGATTTATTAAAAGATAGTTTAAAAATAGTTAATAAATTTAAAAAATTTATAACATATCACTATAAATTAAATGCATATTAGGTCTATACTTTATGTTTAATAAAATAAAAAGAAATTTTACTAAAAGAAAATTAAAAGATAAAAAATATGAGTATCTTTTTGATGATTATGATGGTGATGAATATGTTTGTTTTGATTGTGAAACCACAGGATTAAATCCTAAAGTAGATGAGATAATATCTATAGGTGCTATGATAATAAAAGGCAATAAAATATTACATAGTAGAAAGTTTGAAAGATTTTGTCAAACCCAAAAACCTCTTGATGAAGAAAATATAAAAATACATCACATAAGAGAGTGTGATATCCTAAATGCAAGAAATATCGATGATGTTATTGATGAATTCCTAGATTTTATTGGAAATAGACCTTGTGTAGGGTATTATTTGGAGTTTGATATGGCTATGGTAAATAGATATATCAAACCAAAATTAGGAATCAAATTACCTAATAAACAAATAGAAGTTTCAGCTCTGTATTATGACAAGATGATTAAAAAACATCATAATGGAAATATTGATTTGAGATTTGATGTGATGATGAGTAAATTAGATTTACCAAGACTTGGAAAGCATGATGCAATAAATGATGTTATTATGACTTCCATGTTATTTTTAAAATTAAAAAATTGATTATTCATACTAAACATTAATTTTTGTTACATTAGGTTACATGAGAATTTTATTGTTATAGCTACTTTGATTAGTGCTATTAAAATGCTATATAAGAAATTTATAATAGAATGTTATTAATAAACTAGGAGATATTACTGTGGAAAATATTTTTAAACCAATTAAATCAAAGTTTAACGAGCCTTTGATAAAGAATATGTGTGAATATAATGAGCTTATGGATGAGTTCAAAGAAGATTATGAAGGTACATGGGCTAAATTTGCTGATGAAAAAATAGATTGGTTTGAACCATATGATAAGGTACTAGACGAGTCAAATGCACCATTTTATAAATGGTTTGTTGGTGGGAAAATGAATGTTGCTCATCAATGTGTAGGAAGACATTTAGATACTAAAAAAAATAAAGCTGCTATCATTTTTGAAGGTGATAACGGAGACCAAAGAATCATTACATATAGAGAATTGTGGTACGAAATAAATAAAACTGCAAATATGTTTAAAAATAGATTTGGTATTAAAAAAGGTGATAGAGTTGTAATATATATGCCTATGATTCCTGAAGCTGCTGTTACTATGCTTGCATGTGCAAAAATTGGTGCAATTCACTCAATTGTATTTGGTGGATTTTCTGCTGAAGCACTTAGAGACAGAATTATAGATGCAGAAGCTAAACTTGTTGTAACTGCCGATGGTGCATTTAGAAAAGGTAAACCTTATATGTTAAAGCCTGTTGTTGATCAAGCTTTATCTGAAGGTTGTGAATGTGTTGAAAAAGTTTGTATTGTTGAAAGAAATGGTGAAGATATTCACTGGGAAGCAGGAAGAGATTACTCTTATAATGAACTTGTAAAATCAGAGTCTCAATATTGTGAAGCTGAGCCAATGGATTCAGAAGATCCATTGTTTTTACTTTATACATCTGGTTCAACAGGAAAACCAAAAGGTGTTCAACATAGTTGTGCTGGATATATTCTTTGGGCACAAATGACTATGGAGTGGGTATTTGATATTAAAGATAACGATACTTACTGGTGTACTGCTGACATTGGTTGGATTACAGGACATACATATATTGTATATGGACCATTAGCAGCAGGTGCAACTACTGTTATGTTTGAAGGTGTTCCTACATTCCCTGATGCTGGTAGATGTTGGAGAATGGTTGAAGAATATAAAATTAATCAATTCTATACAGCTCCAACTGCAATTAGATTACTTCATAAAACAGGTGCAAATGAGCCATCTAAATATGATTTATCTTCATTAAGAGTTCTAGGAACTGTAGGTGAGCCTATTGATCCACCTGCATGGAAATGGTACTATGAAGAGGTTGGTGGAAGCCAATGTTCAATTGTAGATACTTACTGGCAAACTGAAACTGGTGGACATATGATATCTCCACTTCCAGCTGCTACTCCTATTAAACCAGGTTGTGCAACATTCCCATTACCTGGAATTATGGCTGAGATTATTGAAGAAGATGGTACTCCAGTTGAAACTGGTGAAAAAGGTTTTATGTGTATTACTAAACCATGGCCAGCAATGATTAGAACTATCTGGAATGATGGTGAAAGATTTAAAAAATCATATTTTGGTGATTGTAAAAAAGATGGTAAGCCAGTTTACTTCACAGGTGACGGTGCTATGATGAGTGATGATGGTTATATTACAATTACAGGTAGAACTGATGATGTTATTAACGTAAGTGGTCATAGAATGGGTACTGCTGAAGTTGAAGCAGCTATTAAAAAACATCCAAATGTTGCATCAGTTGCAGTTGTTGGTAAACCTCATGAGATTAAAGGTGAAGGTATCTTTGCCTATATCGTTCTTAAAGAAGATGATGGTGTTGCTGATGAGCTTGAAGAGATGAAAATAATCAATGGTATGATCAAATCAGAAATTGGTGCAATTGCTGTTTGTGATGATATGGCTTTCGTTCCTGATTTACCAAAGACAAGATCTGGTAAGATTATGAGAAGAATCTTAAGATCAATTGTAAAAGGTGAGCCTATTACTCAAGATACTTCAACACTTGAAGATCCATCAGTTGTTCAAAAGATAGAAGATATCGTAAATGGTTAATCCTATATAAAAAGAGTAAATAGCTTTACTCTTTTATGAGGTATCAATTATAAAAAGGTAAGTTTTTTAGCTTACCTTTTTTTATTTATATAGTGTAGTTAAATATGAACAAAAGAACATCATATGAAAAAGATATAAACTGTCCTTTAGCAGAACTTTTTTTACAAGTAAGAGCTTTTGTAAAAAAATGTATAGGAGATGAAGTAAAAGAAGAATATAGAGAAAATATAACTTCATATAAAACAAAACTTGGTATGTATTGTTATCTAAAAGTAAAAGATAATTATGTTCATATAGGTTGGGGTAGAGGTACTAAAATTGAAGATAAATATAATATTCTTTTTGGAAATGGTACAGTAGTTCTTGGTCAAAAAGTTTTTAAATTAGATAAAAAACAAAAGATATCATACAAGATTATATTAATCAAACAACTATTATTCTTATAGAACATCATGAGTTGAAAAAGCTTAAATGTAATTATAAAATATCAAAGGATAAACTATAGAAGTATTTACTCTAACATTACTTATATCTATTTTCATGTTTTCATTTGCAACATCAATGACTCCAGGACCTAATAATATTATGCTGTTATCTTCAGGGTTAACTTTTGGGTATAGAAGAACCATACCTCATATTTGGGGAGTGGTTTTGGGTTTTCCTTTGATGACTATATGTGTTGGCTTAGGCTTAGGAAAGTTTTTTGAACTTTATCCTATCTCTTTTGTGATTTTAAAAGTTGCAGGGATATTATATCTTCTTTGGTTAGCTTGGCATATAGCAAATTCTACACCAAAGTTTAAAGAGAATAATTCAGATTTTCAACCATTAAAGTTTTTTCCAATTATTTTATTTCAATGGATAAATCCAAAAAATTGGATAAAAATAATAACAGCTATGTCTGTATATGTTACCTCTTTAGATAATGCGTTGATGCAGATTATTATTATATCGATTATATTTTTTCTAACAGTTCTTATATCTGCAAACTCTTGGGCAGTTGGTGGAGTTGTACTAAAAAAGTTTATTAAAAGTGAAATAGGAATAAGAAGGTTTAATATAATTATGGCTATTTTATTGGTACTATCAATAGTACCTACAATATTTGAATAAAGATTTATAAGATAGTTAGAATAACTTTGATAAAGCTATTCTAACCAACTACTAAGTGATCTTGGTTTTCCTAAGAAAAAACCTTGACCATAAGTGATACCTATTTTTGTTAACTCTTCAACATCTTGAGCTGTTTCAACATATTCTGCAACAGTTTCTTGACCTTTTAAGTGAGCTATCTCTTGGATATATTTAATTACCGCTTTGTCTGTAGGATCTGTATGCATATCTTTTACAAAACTACCATCAACTTTAACCACATCAAATGGTAAGCTTTTTAAGTACTCAAATGAAGCCATACCTGTTCCAAAGTCATCTAAAGCTAAACCTATATTTTTACCTTTTAACCATGAGATAAATTCATTGGCTTGATTAAAGCTTCCAATTGCAGAACTCTCTGTTACTTCAAGTTCTAATTTTCCCCAAGGAAAATCAAAATGCTCAATAGCTTCTTTTACTTTTGCTTGAAAATCTGGATTGTTTAATGTTGACCCAGCTAAGTTAATATGAGCAGAGTGTAAGTTTTCAATATGTTTTTTATTTTTTGTAACAGTTTCTAAATATGTCCAAAGTACAAAAACATCAATTTCAGCCATTAGTTGATATCTTTCTGCTGCTGGTAAAAAAATCTCCAGGAGAGATAAAGTTTTTATCTTTATCCCACATTCTTATTAATATTTCATAACTTACTTTTTGGCTTTTTTCTTGAAGAGGAACAATATCTTGTGCAAAAAGCTCAAATCTTGCAGGACCATCTTTTAATGCCTCTTTTATTAAAGCTGCTTTTTCAAGTTCTGTATTAAATCTTTTTGTTATATCATCACTTGGGTCATAAATATGTGACTTGTTTCTACCTTTAGATTTTGCAGTATAAATTCCAGTATTACTTGCTTTTAAAAGTTCTTTTAGGGTGTATTGAAATGGTTCAAAATATATCAAAGCAATACTTGCAGATATACTATAAGTTTCCCCTTGCCAAACAAATCTAAAATCACTAAGCTTTTCTAAACTTCTTTCTAACATTTTAACACCGCTGTCTTTAGTACAATCTTTTAAAAGTACCATAAAACCATCACCATCAACTCTTGCAAACGTTGCATTATTTGGAAGAGCTGTTGCATACTCTGTTGTGATCATTTTTAAAAGCTCATCACCAGCTTGGAATCCTACAGAATCATTTATAAGTTTAAATTGGTCAAGGTCAATATATAGTAAGTTATAACCCATAGCAGTTTCACTTTTTAGTAACTCTTGTAGTTCATTTTCAATATAAAATCTATTATATATATTTGTTAGTTGATCATGTGTTGCTTGATGGTGTAATTGTTGAGAAGATTTTGATATCTGTTTCATTTGAGTATTAAAGCCATCAAAAAGTTCTTTTATTTCATTGTTTGCTGAAGTTTCTACTATTGTGATTTTATTATTTGTTGGTTCACTATTTTTCATTGCATTTAATAAGTCTATAAATGGTTTGGTATAACTTTTACTTAAAAATAAACTAACAATAAAACCAAATAATAAAGCAAGTGGTAAAATAATCAAAATAGTATAAGTTGTTTGTAGTTGTTTTTGTTTATATTCAGATAAATCTATATCTAATAATATATAACCAAAAGTATATCCCTCCGCACTTAAATCTTTTTTTATAAGTAAGTCATCATCTGTAAAAATAGTATTTGTATCAAATACTTTATCTTTTGTATTCATTAAATATGATACATTTCCATACTTATATATCTCATTTTTAGTTGCATCAAATAATACAAGACCTTTTACTTTTTTAAAAGCAGATAGTTTAAATGATATGTCAGATAGCATATCGGCACTAGGGTTTAGCATAACTTTTAAAAGGTCATTGTTTAAAGATTGTGTAATCGAATCAACTTCAACTATTGCATTTTTTTGGTTATCTTTTTTTTGAATATTATGGATAACTAAAAGTGTACTAATCTCAACAACAAATACAACTAATGTCATAAAGATAATAAGTTGTATTTTTATACTAAATTTATTCCACATGTTTTAATTTTCTGAAGGATTATTTATAGGTAAATTAAAATCATTTCCCCATTCTTTCCATGAAGCATCATAGTTTGCTACATCATATCCTAGTTCCCTAAGTGCAAAATAATTAGTTGTAGCAATTCTTCCTATTGCACAATATATTACAACTTTTTTATCTTTTTTAATATCTTTATATAATTCACCTAATTTTTTTGAGCTTTTTAATTTAACTACTTTTGCATCATAGTTTATATTGTGTGCTGCTGGTATATGTATAGCTTTTGGGATATGTCCAAATCTTTTTGCTGAAGATTCAAGTCCTATGTAAGCATTATGTCCTCTTGCATCAATAATAAATTGATTTGGATTTTTAGTTGCTATTTGTGTTGAAAATTTTGTTGCAAGTCTTTTATTGTTAATTGAAGCAATATAATCACTTTTTTTAACTTTTCTTATCTTTTTTGATGTTGGGTATTTATAATGAGTCCATTGTTTATATCCTGCATTTAACAATTTTACATTTGTAAAACCATAAACTTCAAGTGTCCAAAATAATCTTGCTGCATCAAAAAATGTTCCATCATCATAAACAACTACAGAGTCATTTATATTTAACCCTAAATCTCTAATAATTTTTTGCATTTTAATTGGTTGGGTTACTTTACCATTAGTTTTTTTATGTTCATAAGTTAAATCTATAGGAAAGTTTAATGCACCTTTAATATGTCCTTGTAAAAATACTTCATTTTTTCTTGTATCAAGTATAGTGTGATTATCCAGATTTTTTGATAATTGATCTGCCTCTATTCGTAGGCTTGAACCATTAAGTTGTGCTAAACTTAAAACCGAGATTAAAAATATATAAATTATATTTTTCATTTTATACTCTCCTATTATTAAAAGTTAATTATTATACTTAAAGTTTTTTAAATTAGAACACAAATTATTTATCTAAATAAAAAACAGTTTTTTTGTCATCGCTACTTTTTAAGTAACATTTATAGCCATTATTTAAAGATAAGTTTTTCACAATACAAAGACCTAGTCCAAAACCACTTTCTTTTCTATTTTTACTTTTAGATATAGTAAAAAATGGTTCAAATATTTTATCTTTATATTTTTCATCTATTCTTTTACCATTATTTTCAAAAGAGATTATATTATCTTTTATTTCTATTTTTATATAACCATTATTAGTGTATTTAATACTATTTGTAAATATATTTAGACAAATCTTTTTTAAATCTACTTTATTGAATTTTATAATAAAGTCTTCGTGTATATTGTTTATATAAAGAAGATTTTCTTTTTTTGGTAATATGGTAAAAACTTCTTTATTTATAAAGTTATATAAGTTTATATCTTCTTTACTTTTATGAGTTTGCATGGAAGATATAAATTCAAGCATATCTACAGTTATCTCATCTAAAAATTTAACTTCATTTTTCATATTTTCTAGTACTTTTGGAATATCTTTTTTATCTACTATTCCATCTTCTATCTCTTCAATATTCCCATTTAAAATAGTAATAGGTGTTTTTATATCATGTGCCATAGATATAAGTAAGTCAGATAAATTTTGATTTTTTTGTTTTAGATCACTTATAAGGCTATCTAGTTTGTTTGATAAAAAGTTTATATGATTATTTATATCATTTATCTCTTTTATTTTATTTATACTTATATCTTGAGTAAAGTTTTCATCTTTTATATTTTTTAGACGATTTTGTATAAAGTTAAATTTATTTGATAAAAACTTACCAAAGTAGTAGCTAATAAGTCCAATGATAGGTAATACAAAAATAATTGCAAGTACAATTTGCCAAAACATTTTTGCCCCAATAGGTTCACCTATAATAATATAAGTCATAAATGAACTAAGTATTGAGATTAAAAGTGCTGCTATTGTATATATAACTATTATAAATGATTTAAATCTTCATATATTTTGTATCCCATTCCTCTTACTGTTTTAATTATATCTTTGTCGTAAAACTTTTTTGTTTTTTCTCTTATATGATATATATGGCTATTGATACCTTGTTCATCAATTTGTCCAAAAT
>LLEK01000021.1_pt1 | contig 34764 bp, 33 predicted proteins | sample 595821 | NCBI WGS metagenome assembly LLEK01 (sample SAMN02919311, study PRJNA255460) | bioreactor metagenome | biome: chemostat; feature: culture 2011_25.1; material: sediment; isolation source: day79 25degC chemostat 2011 inoculated with Wadden Sea sediment taken from... | place: Germany: Bremen ...
ACATATCATTAGTTTCATCATTTGTAAGAATAACTGTTTTTATATCATCATTTTGTTGTTTTATTTTTTTAATAAACTCAAATCCACTACCATCTTCTAATACTGAATCACAAACTATGACATCTGGTACATTATAAGAGTACTCAATAAAAGCTTCTTCAATACTCTTAATAAATTTAATACTAAAATTATTCTCTATTAACTTTGATAAAAACTTTTTACTATAATTTATTTCTGAATCAATATAAAATATATTTATATTTCCCATTTAAGCGATACCTATCTCTATTTATATAAAGTGTATATTATCTAAAAAAAATGAACAAATAATGAACAAAGTTCTTTTTATATGATTTTTTGGCTTTTGGTCAAATTTTTACTAAATATCTCCCTACAACTTCTCCCAAAAGTAGTTTTTCGTATATTTTCTTTATATCTTCAAGTGAAATTTGTGTTGTTAAATCTTCCAAATTGTCTATTTTAAAATCAGAAGATATCTTTCTCCAAGCAGTCTCTTTTTTCTCTTTTTTACACTCAACAGAATCAACACCAATAAGTCTTACTCCCCTTAATATAAAGGGTAAAACGTTTGTTAGGAGTTCATGAGATGCTACAAGTCCACAACATACAGCAACACCATCATAGCTTACAATTTTTAAAGCTTCAGCCAATATATTACCACCAACTGTGTCAACTACACCATCATATTTTTCACTTCCCATTGGACGTTTATTTTCAATATCAAAATCTTTTCGTAAAATAACCTCTTTTGCTCCAAGATTTTTTAAAAATGGAATTTTATCCTCTTTACCAGATATAGCTGTTACATTAAATCCTAGTTTACTTAGTATAGAAACAGATATACTCCCAACACCCCCAGTTGCACCAGTAACTAAAATATTCCCACTTGTTATATTATTATCTAATAATTCATTGATACAAAGGGCTGCTGTTAATCCTGCTGTTCCATATATCATGATTTCTCTATCAGAGATATTATCAGGTATCTTAACAACCCATGAAGATGGAACTTTTACAAATTCACTATGTCCACCATTTGTATTCATTCCTAAATCATATCCAGTAACTAATACCTTATCGCCAACTTTATATTCATCACAATTTGATTGTTCAATAACCCCTGCAACATCTATTCCAGTTACATGAGGAAATACTTTTGTAACTCCAGGATTTCCCATAGAACTTAAAGCATCTTTATAATTTAAAGAGGAATACGTAGCTTTTATTAAAACCTCATCATCACCTATTGTTGGGATATCTATATCTTGAACCCCTGACTCAAATTCTTTATCTGCTATTTTATTAACTACATATGCTCTCATTTTTTATACCTTTTAAATTTTATCTAAAGCTATCATACCATACTATCAGCAGGAACATGCACAAAACCATCCATGATAATCCTTGCACTTCTACTCATTGCTACTTTTTCTATCTCTATATTAGCCCCATCTTGTTTGATAGTAGCTCCAACTTTAAGTGTTCCAGATGGATGACCAAAAACTACACTATCTCGATTACCTGCTCCAGCGGCTATATTTACTAGTGTATCAGGAATAGATGCTGCAACTCCAATTGCAACAGATGCTGTTCCCATCATTGCATGGTGAAGTTGTCCCATTGATAATGCTCTTACATTTAAATCAATCATATCAGTAGTAACATCTGCTCCACTTGAAGAGGTGTAGTTTTGAGGAGGTGAAACAAAAGCTACTTTTGGTGTGTGGGCTCTAGTTTCAGCTTCTTTTATATCTTTAATTAGTCCCATTTTTATAGCACCATAGGCTCTAATTGTCTCAAATCTTTTTAGGGCTTCTTCGTCTGAGTTGATATCTGGTTGAAGCTCAGTTCCTTTATATCCTATCTCATCTGCATTTAAAAAGATTGTAGGTATTCCAGCTGTTATCATTGTAGCTTTAAAAGTTCCAACTCCTGGTACTTCTAAATCATCAACTAAGTTTCCAGTTGGAAATAAGCTCTCATCTGGATCAACTGGTGCTACAAATTCTACTTTTACTTCTTCAGCAGGGAAACATACACCATCAAGTATAAAATCTCCCATCTCTTTTACTACACCGTTTGCCATAGGCACATATGCGATAATTGTTTTTTTAATTTGTGTTTGCCAGATACGAACTTCTACTATTCCGTTTTCAACAAGTTTTGATTCATCGACTAGTCCACTTTTAATAGCAAATGATCCAACTGCTCCTGTTAAATTTCCACAGTTTCCACTCCAATCAACAAAAGGTTTATCAATTGATACTTGACCAAAGTAATAATCCACATCGTGGTCGTCTCTTTTGCTTTTATCGATTATTACAGTTTTACTAGTACTAGACGTTGCGCCACCCATACCATCTATTTGTTTTTTATATGGGTCTGGGCTTCCTACTACTCTTAAAAGGAATTTATCTTTTTTTTGTTCATCTTCCCAAATCTCTTTTGGGATATCTTGAAGTTTAAAAAAGGTTCCTTTACTAGTTCCACCACGCATATACGTAGCGGGAACTCTTATTTGTGGTTTATACATTACTTTTCTCCAGATGCTACAACGTCTTTAGCAAACTTTTGTAAGATTCCACCAGCTTTATAAACTTCAACTTCTGCACTTGTATCTAATCTACAAAGAACGCTAAACTTAACAACTTCACCGTTTGCTCTTGTCATCACTACGTTTAAATCACATCTCGGCTCAATTTCACCTTCAATATCAAAAGTTTCACTTCCATCAATATTGTAAGTATTTCTAGTATCACCTTCTTTAAATTGAAGTGGTAATACACCCATACCAACAAGGTTTGTTCTATGGATTCTCTCAATAGATTCAGCAATAAGTACTTCAACTCCTGCAAGTCTTACACCTTTTGCAGCCCAATCTCTTGAGCTTCCTTGACCATAGTTTGTTCCAGCAACGATGATTAGTGGTTGTTTTCTCTCAGTATAGGTCTCAATTGCTTCCCACATTCTTGACTCAATACCTTCAGGCATGATTTTTGTAAGACTTCCTTGTTTAACTTCCCCATTTTCATCTTTAACCATCTCATTAAATAGTTTTGGGTTTGCTAGTGTTGCACGAGATGCTGTGTGGTGATCACCTCTATGTGTTGCATATGAGTTTAAGTCTTCAATTGGAAGACCTTTACTTATACAATACTCTCCTGATGCGCTTGTTGGTAAAATTGCATTTGAAGGAGATAAGTGGTCTGTTGTAATATTATCAGGAAATACTCCTAGTGGTCTCATACCTTTAAGTGCTGGCATAGACATATATTCATCTTCCCAATATGGTGGTTTATTGATATATGTTGATTGTGTGTTCCAGTTATAAAATGGATCAACTTTAATATCCCCTAGTGGGTTTCTTGCAAACATAGGGTCATAAATCTCAGCAAACATTTCAGGTTTAACTGCTGATTTTTCAATCTTATCAATCTCTTCATCAGATGGCCATAAATCTTTTAATGTAATTTCATTACCATCTTTATCTGTTCCTAATGAATCTTTTTCAATATCAAATCTAATAGTTCCAGCTAGTGCATAAGCAATTACAAGTGGTGGTGAAGCTAAAAATGCTTCTTTTACATATGGGTGGATTCTTCCATCAAAGTTTCTATTTCCTGAAAGTACGGCAGTTGAGTAAATATCGTTATCTACAACTTCTTGTTGGATTTTAGGATCAAGTGCTCCACTCATACCATTACAAGTAGTACAGGCAAAACCAACTATTCCAAATCCTAGTTTTTCAAGCTCAGGTAATAGTCCTGCTTCTTTTAAATACATCTCAGCTACTTTTGAACCAGGTGCTAAAGAAGATTTAACCCATGGTTTTCTTGTAAGTCCTAACTCATTTGCCCTTTTTGCAACTAAACCAGCAGCGATAACATTTCTTGGGTTTGAGGTATTTGTACATGATGTAATAGCAGCAATTAAGATACCTCCATCAGGTATTTTATCTCCATCTTGTGTCCACTGCTTAGTAATACCTTCATCTTTTAGTGTTGAAGTTGGTACTAGTTTATGAGGTTTTGATGGTCCAGCTAAACTTCTTGTAACATTTGATAGATTAAATTGAATAGTTCTAGCATATGTAGCACCTTCAAATTGATCTGCCCATAGTCCATTTGCTTTTGCATATGCTTCTACTAGTTTTACTTGGCTTGCTTCACGTCCTGTTACTTTTAAATAATCAATAGTTTGATTATCAATAGCAAACATACCTGCACTTGCACCATACTCAGGTGTCATATTTGCAATAGTTGCACGATCACCTAAGTTAAGGTATTTTATACCTGAACCATAAAACTCTAAATATGCTGAGATTACATTATTTTCTCTTAAAAATGCTGTCATTGCTAAAGCAATATCAGTTGCAGTTATACCCTCTGCTCGCTCTCCTATAATCTCAACACCAATAATTTCAGGTACTCTCATATATGAAGGGTTTCCAAGCATTACATTTTCAGCTTCTAATCCACCAACACCAACAGCAATAACACCAAGTGCATCAACATGAGGAGTGTGTGAATCTGTTCCAACTAATGTATCAGGGCTTGCAATACCATCAATATTATGTACTACTGGAGACATTTTTTCTAAATTGATTTGGTGCATGATACCATTTCCAGGAGGAATAACATCTACATTATCAAAGGCTTCTTTTGTCCAGTTGATAAAATGAAATCTATCTGCATTTCTTCTATCTTCTATATCTCTATTTTTTTGAAATGCGTCTGGATCAAATCCACCACACTCAACTGCTAAAGAGTGGTCAACAATAAGTTGAGTTGGAACTACTGGGTTTACTTTTTGTGGATCTCCTCCCTGTGAAGCTATGGCTTCTCTAAGACCTGCTAAATCAACAAAAGCTGTAAGACCAAGAATGTCATGACATATTACACGACTAGGATACCAAGGAAAGTCTTTGTCTGTTCTTTTTTCTATTAATTGTATTAGTGAATCTTTTAAATCTGCACTTGGGCATTTTCTAATTAGGTTTTCTGCTAATACTCTTGAAGTGTAATTTAGTTTAGCAAAAGAGCCAGATTGAATCTCTTCAACTGCCTCTTTTACATCATAATAACTTGTATCAAAACCTTCTAGTTTTTTAAGGTATTTTTCATTATTCATAATTAGTCTCTCTCATTTAATGGAACAAATTTTAAATCTTCAGGTCCAATATATTGTGCTGAAGGTCTAATAATTTTTCCATCTTCACGTTGTTCTATAACGTGTGCTCCCCATCCTGAAGTTCTTGCAATAATAAATAGTGGTGTAAACATATCTGTTGGTACTCCCATTTGGTTATATGAAACTGCTGAGAACCAATCAAGATTTGGGAACATTTTTTTAGCATCCCACATAACCTCTTCTAGTCTTGAAGCTACATCATACATTAATGTATCATTATTATCTTTTGCTAAGTCTTCTGCTACTTTTTTAATAACAACATTTCTAGGGTCACTAATAGTATATACAGGGTGTCCAAAACCAATGATAATCTCTTTATTTGCCATTCGCTCTTTTATATCTTTTTCAGCCTCATCGGCACTAGAGTATCTTTGTTGGATTCTAAATGCTTCTTCATTTGCTCCACCATGTTTAGGTCCTCTTAAAGCTCCAATTCCACCAGTGATTGCAGAAAACATATCTGAGTTTGTTCCAGCAATTACACGTGATGTAAAAGTAGAAGCATTAAACTCATGCTCTGCATAAAGAATTAAAGATATGTGCATAGCTCTTACCCAAGATTCTTTTGGAACTTCTCCATGTAATAGATGTAAAAAATGACCTGCAATTGAATCATCATCTGTTTGTAATTCGATTCTTTTATTATTGTGTGTATAGTGATACCAATATAATAGTATTGATCCAAAAGATGCCATAAGTCTATCTACTATATCTTGTGCTTTATCTTTTGGGTGAGCGTTATCTTCAGGCTCAATACAACCAAGAGCAGAACAACCTGTTCTCATAACATCCATTGGATGTGTCTCTTTTGGTAATTGCTCTAAAATTATTTTTACTGCTTGTGGTATATCTCTATATGATCTTAGTTTTGTTTTATATGCTTCTAGCTCTGCTTTATTTGGTAACTTTTCATGTACAATTAAATATGCAATCTCTTCAAATTGGGCTTGTGTAGCAAACTCTAAAATATCATATCCTCTATAGTGTAAATCATTTCCTGTTATCCCAACTGTACAAATTGCAGTATTTCCTGCTGCTGTTCCAGATAGGGCTACAGATTTTTTAGGTTTAAATCCTGATGTTGTAGTACTCATATTTTCTCCTATTTTTTACAAGCAAATAGCTCATCTAATTTTTGTTCAAAAGCATGATAATCTAACATATCATACAATTCCATTCTTGTTTGCATAGTATCTACTGCACCTTCTGCACTTCCTTTAGTTTTTAATTCTTCATAAACATTTAATGCAGCTTTATTCATAGCTCTAAATGCAGATAATGGATAAAGAACCATATCAATACCAACACCAGCTAACTCTTCAGTTGTAAAATATGGTGTTTTACCAAACTCTGTAATATTTGCTAATACCGGAACATTTATAGAATCAGTAAATTGTTTATATTCTTCAAGTGTATGTATAGCTTCAGCAAATATCATATCAGCTCCTGCTTCTACATAAGCATGTGCTCTATCTAGTGCTGCTTGTTGCCCTTCACTTGCATGAGCATCAGTTCTAGCCATAAGTACAAAATCAGGATCTATTTTACCATCAGCTGCTGCTTTGATTCTATCACACATTTCAGCACTTGAAACTAACTCTTTATTTGGTCTATGTCCACATCTTTTTTGTGCAACTTGATCTTCCATATGTACAGCAGCTACACCACCTCTAATCATTTCTTTAATAGTTCTAGTGATACTAAAAGCACCACCCCACCCTGTATCTATATCAACTAATAAAGGAAGGTCACTAGCACCAGTGATTCTCATGGCATCTGTTAAAACATCTTGCATGGTTGTAACTCCAAGATCTGGTAAACCATAACTTGCATTTGCTACCCCTCCACCTGATAGATAGATAGCTTTATGTCCAACACTTTTAGCTTGTAGTGCTTGATATGCGTTTATTGTTCCCACTATTTGTAAGGGGTCGTTATTGGCTACTTCTTCTCTAAATTTCTTTCCTGCACTTATCATATAATTATCCTTCTATCTTTTTTGCTTTAGGGTACCCTAACTCTTTTATCGCTTCTTCTACTTCAGGAAGCACATCTTTATCTTCTATAGTTGAAGGCATATTCCACTCTTTACCATCTGCCATACTTCTCATTGTTCCTCTTAGTATTTTACCACTTCTTGTTTTTGGTAATCTATTTACTATTGTTGCTATTTTAAAGCTAGCAACTGCTCCAATTTCATCACGAACTAGTTGTACAATACCATCAACTAAAGAACAAGCATCACGCTCAATTCCTTCTTTTAATACAACAAATCCCATAGGAACTTCACCTTTAAGCTCATCATCAACTCCAATAACTGCACACTCTGCAACATCTGGATGTTTTCCAACAATCTCTTCCATCTCACCAGTAGATAGTCTATGTCCAGCTACATTAATAACACCGTCCATTCTACCCATTACCCAAACATATCCATCTTTATCTATATATCCTGAGTCTCCTGTAAGGTAATATCCATCATAAAAGTTAAGGTATGATCTTCTATATCTTTCATCATCTTCCCAAATTCCCATTAAACAACTAGGAGGAAGTGGTAGTTTAATTACAAGATTACCAAGCTTTCCAGCTTTACATTGTTTACCATCTGCATCTAATACTTGAAGATTAAATCCAGGCATTGGTTTTGTTGGAGATCCTGCTTTTATATCCATTGGATCTAGTCCTATAGGATTTGCAGCAATTGCCCAACCAGTCTCTGTTTGCCACCAGTGATCAATTACCTCTTTTCCTGTTACTTTTTTTGTCCAGTCATATGTAGCTGAGTCACATCTCTCACCTGCCATAAAAATATTTTTTAAATTGCTAAGGTCATAGTTTTTAACTAACTTCCCTTCAGAGTCTTCTTTTCTAATAGCTCTAAATGCTGTAGGGGCTGAGAATAGTACATTTACTTTATACTCCTCACAAACTCTCCAAAATGCACCTGGATTTGGTGTACGAACTGGTTTACCTTCATAAATAACAGTAGTACAACCATTCATAAGTGGAGCATATACAATATATGAGTGTCCTACAACCCAACCAACATCACTAGCTGCCCAAAATACATCACCTGGTTTACAATCATATACATTGTCCATTGACCATTTCATAGCAACAGAATGTCCACCATTACTTCTAATTACACCTTTTGGTTTTCCTGTTGTTCCTGAAGTATATAAAATATAAAGTGGATCAATAGCATCAACTGGTACACAATCAACACCTTTTGTTTTTTCCTCTTCCTCTGCCCAATCAACATCTCTCCAAGGAAGCATATTTGCTCGCTCTTGTGGTCGTTGATATATAAAACAGGTTGTTGGTTTATGACTTGCTTTTTTAATAGCTTCATCAAGTAGTGGTTTATAGTGAATAACTCTACTAATCTCTATACCACAACTAGCACTCATAATAACTTTTGGTTTAGCATCATCTATTCTAGTTGCAAGTTCATGTGCAGCAAACCCACCAAAAACAACTGAATGAATAGCACCAATTCTTGCACAGGCAAGCATAGCTATAACAGCTTCAGGAATCATTGGCATATAGATAACTACTCTATCACCTTTAACAACACCTTTGTTTACAAGCATTCCAGCTGTTTTAGCAACTCTATCTCTTAGTTGTTTATATGTATATGTTTTTTTTGTATCTGTTACTGGTGAATCATATATTAAAGCATTTTGATCACCTCTTCCATGATCTACATGTAAATCAACAGCATTATAACAAGTGTTCATACACCCACCAACAAACCATCTATAATGTCCATTTACCACATCTAGTACTTTATCCCATTGGTGGTACCAATGAACTTTAGTAGCAGCTTCTGCCCAGAATTTTTCTGGATCTTTTATAGACTCTTTATATACTTCATCATATGTTTTTCCCATAGCATCATCCTTTATCAAAAACTATAACACAATTTAAAATTTTTTTGTTGTATTAAAAATGATTTCTTTTTGTATCTTTTGAGCATAAGGTTTAATTATTACTCTTTATTATACTTTATGTATAAAAAAAGTACAATTTATTTTAATAAAAGATTTAAGGTACGATAATTGCACAAAAATATAATGGATAAAGTCATAGAGATTTATAATCGTTCAGAATTAAATATCTCAAAATTTGCCAAAATAATTGGAAAAGATAGAAGAACTGTTAGTTCATGGGTCAATAAAGAAGTAAGTATTGAGCCTAAACAAGAGGTACTAAATAAAATCTCATCATTCTTCAGATACCCAGATAACATCTGGGATAAAGAGTGCCAATCAGATGATTTTATAAATGCCATTAGTTCAATCCCTACAAAAGATGTAATAATAATAGAAGAAGACTATGAAAACCGTTTAAAATATATATTACAAAAAGAGTCCGAACAGAGACTGGTAATACATCCAAAGTTTCCAGGACCTGTTTATAGAGATGCAGTAGGGGTAAAAAGATATGAAAATAATGAATGTACAAATATCAAAAGATTAAAAAATGCACGTATAGAAAAAATGCTTTCTTATTCTTATAAAAGTGATGAGTGGTATGATATAAAATCACTTTTAAGTTTTTGTTTTAGTGAGATTGGAAACTTCTATACAAAAAATGAAAAGATTTCAGTACTAAAACTTATGTATGATACTTTTCATGATAACTACAATAAACACTTATTTTTATATGATTCATTTTCTAAAAAAATATATGGTTTAGATACTATGTACACTTCTGTTATGATACGAGATGGTGTTATGTTTTTTAAATCTCCACTAGAATCTGTATTTATAGAGATTAGAAATAAAGAAATAGTAAATAAAATTCATAAATATTTTACTTCAGGTAAAGAAGCACCATCACATATACCACCATACGATGCTACAAATATTTTAAAAATATTAAAAAATGCTATCTCAAATGACTTAACTCTTTTTGAGACTTATAAAATCATCAATGAAACTACAAACTATGGTAAATATATTAAAAACAATATAAGTGTTTCTTGTCATGATAAGTTGTATTAGTTAAAAAGTTGTAGTAAAAATTCATATTTATTACAAATATGAATTTTTAGTTTTATAGTGAGTTGAATAAAGTGTTAACCCTGTAAATGCTAAACCACCTATTAGATTTCCTAAAATAGTAGGGATCTCATTCCAAAACAAATAATCTAAAATAGTAAAATCTCCACCCATTATTATAGAGAAAGGAAATAAAAACATATTTACAATAGAGTGTTCAAAACCCATATAAAAGAAAAGCATTATGGGCATCCACATTGCAATTGTTTTACCACTAACAGAGCGAGATATCATAGCTCCTACAACACCTAAAGATACCATCCAATTACAAAGCATACCTCTTATAAAAATTGTAAGCCATCCATCAAGACCATGCTCTTTATAACCTAAAGTTCTTGATTCTCCAATGGTGGCAATTTTATTTCCAATGATTCCTGAGTCTATATTGTATCCATAGGTTAAAATAAAAGACATCATAAAAGCTACAGTTAAAGCTCCTACAAAATTACCTATAAATACAAGCCCCCAATTTCTTAAAACACCTTTTAGGGTAACTCCTTTTCTTTTATCAAGTAAGGCTAAGGGAACTAAAACAAAAACTCCTGTTAACAAATCAAAACCCATTAAATAAAGCATTATAAACCCAACGGGAAATAGCATCGCACCAATAAGAGGAGATCCTGTTTGAACACTTATTGTTATTGCAAATACAGCAGCAAGTCCTAAAATAGCACCTGCCATATAAGCTCTAATCAATGTATCTTTTGTAGACATAAAAACTTTTGATTCTCCAACATCTACCATTTTTTCTACAAATTCATTTGGCTTTAAATAAGACATTTGATTCCTTTGTTTCTTATAAAAGTTTCATTGTATCTTTTTTCAAATTCATTTGGACTTATATAAACTAAATTTATAGACTAAGGAAATTATCTGGATTTAGAACTTTATTTGGAGTATTTTTGAAAGTATTTTTAATGAAAATGATGACTTTGTTTAAATAGAAAAGTATATTTATTTATCGAATTGGTGATATACTTTGGGAAGAAAATAATGAAATAGATAAAGTAAAAATTAACTTAAGGAAAAAATCCTCATCACATATCTCATCATATAATATTTCAAAGGACTTGACCTTTTTTGAAAGCTATAAGGTAATAAATGAAACTACAAAATATACTAAATATATTAAAAGTGAAGGAGTTTTATGCTCGAAAAAATATTAAGTAAATATATTAATGATATAAAATATCTTTATTATGAATATTTTTATACTGTCGAAGTTCATTCATCTTTTAAATCTCATTGTTTTTATTCGAATGTCATAAAAAAACTAAACGAACATCAAAAACTATCTTCTTTTTTAGAGAAAATTGAATCAACTATTAAACCAGATAAAGAATTAAATTCTATGTATATAATCAACTCATTAATGTTTAAAAGTATGGTTAAATTAGAATATAAATATTTTGATTCACTAAATATATTTATTTTACTCCTTCAAGAATTTGAGAAAAAAGAATTCCTTTTTAATGGATTTGAAAAGGATAGAATAAATAAAAATATAAACCAATTAATAAATTTATATAAAAAGAAAGGATATTGTTTAAATAATGAAACTGAATTTAATAAGTATAAATTAATTGAAATAACAAACACCAGAGAAATGAAGTCATCTCAAGAAAATAGAATAATTGATAAAAAATATGAGATTACATTTGATATTCATTATATTGAGAACACTGTTTATAAAAAAATAAATGAACTATATCAAGAAAAAAAATTTAAAATATCATTTTATCCTAATTGTTTAACCTTAAAGAACTACATCGATAAAAGTTTAATAACTTTTGATGCTATAGAATTTGGGGCACAGTATTCTTCTAGAGAACTAAAAACAATAAAAATAAAATCTAATCTTAAATTTGTAGATTATGAATATAAAAATAAACTTTACATTAAAACATCAAATGAGGAATTGACTTTTGAAGAAATTCAGGACAATCCAAAAGAGTTTCAAGAAGATATACTATTTACAAAACTTATTCATCTGATTTTTGAGATAAATGATGATACATTGTATATAAAGCACATTGATTTAGAATATATATTTTATAGTCTCGAAGAATACATTGAAAGATTTGAAGATAATAATTTTCAACAAAAGGGTAAAATTATTAAAAGACAAAAAATTTTTAAGATAGATGAAGCAAAAATTGACTTAGAAAAAAACTTATATGATTTGATTTATTATTCTTTAGATAATAAAGAGTTAGTTAATGAATACTTTTCTATGTTAGATAAAAATATTTATTAGATGAAGTTTTTTGAATAATTAAATGGTGCAGATGATGAGATTTGAACTCACACGACTCTCGCCACGAGCCCCTCAAGCCCGCGTGTCTACCATTCCACCACATCTGCATATATAAAAGAATGGAATTATAACAAAACCAATAAGTGAATTTCCTGAAAAGAGCTTAGAGTACTGACTAAATAGACATAAAGATATAAGAAATGCTATAGAGAGAACATCTGCAACGTAAGGGTAAAAATCTTTGATTTTTGGGACCCACCAGTGAAGCCGTTTGAACTATAGCATTTCTTATATCTGTCTATTTATTCCATATCAAGTTTAGATTTTAAATTCTAGTTCTACTTCTTTTGCTTTTTGGATACCCATCATAGTAAAACCATCATCTGTGATATATTTTAATTCTTTTAAATTTTTTAGATATTTTTTTCCTGTTTTTTTTGTAAAAACATTGCTCTCTTCCATAACACCTAAAATATCACTAAATGATTCATCGTCTTGTTTTTTATATAAGCCTAATAATAATACCCTTTGTTCGATATTATCCATACCTAATTGTTCACTCATAAAAATACCCTTTTAAAATAAAATGCCACAGCTATAAAACCGCAACCTAAAATTGTTGTAATTATATCAAGTCCCACTAAGGATGCCATAAAGCCTATAAAAAATGTAGTAGAAACATTTACTATCATAAATGCCATTTCATTATATGCTAGAACTCTTCCTAAGTATTGTTTATTTACTTGCTCTTGAAGCATTGCGTAAGTATATGACCATATAGTTGTAGATACAAAACCTGTTAAAAATACACCTATTAGTGCTATATAAAAGTTTGATTGAACTATTGCCCATATAATTATAGATATCCCTTGAAAGATAAATATATAAAATAATCTCTCTTTTGTAACCCAGTTACTTATAAATAAAGGTCCAAGCATAAGAGCCAATGCTCTTGTAGCATTTGTAATACCAATAGCAAGAGGTACTGCTATGATATATTTATAATTATAATCTGCAAGTAATGTTACTAGTGAGTCAAAAGCTGTAAGACCAACAGAGGCATGTAAAAGTATATAATGTATTAGGTGTTTATTGTCTTTTATATATGTTATTCCATCTTTGATTGACTGCCATATATGTTCTTCTGCTTTTTTAAACTCAACAATAAAATATGTTTTTGATAATATAATAAGTGCTATAACAAAAAGTAAACCATCAATTAAAAATGATATTTTTACACCAAATAAATTTACTATAATTCCACCAACTGCCATACCAGCAGTAAATGTAAAAGACCAAATTATAGAGTGTAGCTCATTGGCTTTTACTAAAGATACTCCACTTAATATTTTTGGTAATAGAGTCATTTCTGTTGTAAAAAACATAGAAGCACTACTCATTCTTATAAATAGTAATATCATCAATAACCACATATCATCTAAAGAGTTTATAGCTAAAAATGACAATGTCATGGTAAGTTCAATTAACAATAACCCTACCATAAGTGGTTTTACTGGTATTCTATCTACTATACTTCCACTAAAAGGGGCTAAAATAATACCTGGAATTAGATGCATTGCAGTTATTGTAGCAATCATAACAGAACTTGCACCAAAATCTACAAGCATAGAATATATAGCTACATTTGAAAACCATGCACCAAAATAAGCTATAAACTGTACAGCAGATAATTGCCGTACTACTTTATGTTTTCTAAATAATTCTCTATATGTCAAAAAAGTCTACTAGTTATCTAAATTCAACTTTTACTAGTGAAGAAAACTGCTTTGGTGTTGGGATGATTATCTCTACTTTATATGAAGATATATGTTTTGTATCTGCTACAGTGTGTAATTTTGATATTTTTAGGTCTGTTTGTTTACCGTTTATATATATTGTTTTTTCTTTAATTGTATCAATATCACTTATTGGTACAAATATCTCTAATTTTCCTTGAGATAAGTTCATAGCAGAATACAATACACTTCCAGGATTTACATAGTCCCCTACTTCTACAGCTATATCATAAAGGTAAGTATTTTTTTCATTTAAGTTTTTATTTTTTATTGTATCTTTTAGTGTTGCTATTTTTGTTTCAAGATCACTAATAGAAGAAGCTATATTTAATATTTTTATTTTTTGGTTATCTCTATCAAACTTTGACTTTGAAGATACTCTTTTGAAGCTTTTTAAAGTACCTTCTTCAAGTTTTAAAACCTCTTTTAAATTTTTTAATTTAATTTTTGATTGTTCAAGATCTATTTTATTTACTTTATCATCTATTTTTACAACTATTATATTTTCTACATTTTTAGATTCGAAGTCTTTGTTTACAAAAACAACTTTTCCACTTACACTAGACTTTACATTATAAGTATTTATAGGTTCTACTTTTGCATAATAATCTAAAAGCAAAAAGATAAAGAACTAAGAATCATCAATCCACTAAATATTTTTTTCATTTTTTATCCTTGATTTTTACTAAACGAAATATATCATCATTTATCTTTACATCCAGTTTAATTTTTTCATTATTAGTATCTACAAAGTTTGCTGTATATTCAATAGATTGGAAAGTAAATACAACATCATCAAAACTCAATAGCTTTTCATCACCCTCATATTTAAAGTGAACCACTGGTTCAATAGATTCATAATTTTTTAAAAATACTTTTCTTAAATATTTTGGTAAATATATAGATATCTTTTTATCTTTGAATTTATCTACAGCATAAATATCTTCAACACTCAAATATCCATAAATAGTATCTTTTTCTACATCATAGATCAAATCTTTAAATTTTGGTTGTCCATATACAACTTTAAATGCTTTATTGATACTACTTTGTAAAATAGGTTTAACATCTTCTATTTTTGTATAAGCTTTTTTTAGACTTTTTAGTTTTCCATTATAAAAAGATAATTGTCCAGCATATTTTTCATCTATTTTATCTTGCTCTTCTTGTCTACTTTCTCTAATTGCTTTTAATCTTTGTATATAATTAAAATATTGTTCATATTTTATTGGATCTAGATTTGCATCATCATCTTTTAACATAGGTTTTTTAGGTAGTGTTGGTAAAAAACCTTTTATATCTTTATTTAAAAAGTGATTTACCATAATATTTAGTTTTATATTTACATCTAACTCTTTATAAGGATTTGCATTTGCAAATGATATAAATGATATAAATGATATAAATAATACTATTCTTACTATCATTTTATCTCTCTTATACATCTAATAGTATATTTGTTATCTCTTGTATTATGTGAGATTTCACCTGTATTAAAATCAACATACCAGTATCTATTTTTATCCCAAGAGGTTGGAGTCATTGACCAATATATGTTTTGTTTTGTGTATTCAAACTCTTTTTTTATTGCAGGTTTATTTTTTGTCATATCACTTATACTTTGTAACTGTTTTATAGTTGGCATTTGCCAATCTATATAACCATTTAGTATTAGATTTTCACAATAAGTTTTTCCTAGAGTTATATCTTCTAAGTATTCTGTAGATTCTAAGTTATCTTGCCACATTAGATTTTGTTTTTTATCAATAACAATATTTATAGCTTTTTTAAAATCAGCTCCAAAACCAAATGACAAAATCATAAAAAGTAAAATTAAATATCTCATTAGTATTCGCCTACTTTTTTTGATATATCTCTAACACATCTTATTTTATTTCTTTGCATTTTTGATTCATTTTGAGTTAATCCTTCACTAAAATCAATATACCAATACTTTTTAGTATCTTTTATATTAGGTGTGATACTCCAGTATTTTAAAGGTTGCATATATTTAATTTTATCTAAACTTGATGGTTTGTGTTTATTATAATCAACTAAAGTAAACAATTCATCATAAGTAGGAACTCTCCAATCTTTCTTTTTAGCAAGAGTTAGTTTTCTACAGTATATTTTTGATTCTAAGATATTTAGATTTTTAGATAATAAAGCTTTATTATCTTGCCACATTAAATCACCATTTACAAAAGTATCAGTAGAGTAAATTTCTATTTTTGATTGTTTTTCTTTTTTTAGTTTAGCTTCATATTCTTTTACTTTTTGGGGTTGTTTTTTATCTACATACTCTTTTATTATGTTTTCAACCTCATCTTTTGTAATATCAATTTTTAAACTATCTCCCCAATAAAAAGTTTTTTTCTTTGTATATTTTTTCTTTTATTGGATCAATATTTGAATCTATATCTATTTTAAGTAAATCTAATATTTCAGGTGTTGTCTCTTGTGCTTTTGTTGGTAACTGAATAGAAGAGGTTCTTGTAAATTCATTTGCATTTAATATTATAGTTTTTTCTAAAGCACTAACAGAAGTAACCCCTTTTGAAGAAACTATAATATCTTGGTTTCCTATTATTTGAGTGCCTTTTATCTCTATATTTGCACTTTTTGTACATACTTTAAAATTTTCTTCATTTATATTAGCTATAGCACCTGTTTTTACTTTGAACTTTCCTTTAAAAAAACTAAGGTTAATTTTTGAGTCTTTTTTTCTACTCTTATCATAAAAATAATCTATTATTGAAAGGGCTGAATTTTCACCTATAGTTACAACAGTATTATCTCTAAATATAATCTGAACTTTGGAATTATCAATAGTAGTTATAGTATCTTGTGGATAAATTATCATATCTTGAGTTACATGTATTTCATGTTCATCTCTTGATACACTTACATCACCAACAAAAAAAGAAACTTTTCCTATGTTGGCATATAGTGAGGTTAAAAAAATAGTATAAAAAAGTAATATAACTTTTATTTTCATATTTTTCCTATATTAAATATTAGATTTTATATCATTGTTTTCTAAGTAAGTTAAAATCTCTTTTTTTATAGATTTAAAATCGTTATTTTCAACTTTATGTTCTAATTTATAAATCATTTTATCTAAATCTTCATCAATATTGATATAAGCAATAAGCTCTTTTAAAAGTTGCTCTTGGTTTTTACATTTTTTGATAATTTTAATTATTGGTGTTTGGGACTTTTTTACTTTTTTGTTTTTTCTTATTAAAACATATATTGTACTAATTAATATACCTATTACTATTCCAAATAAAACAAACAATATATTTTGTTTACTAGATATATTTGATATACCTATAGTTTTATTTACTATGTTTTCTTCTTTATTTATAAAATTAGAATCTCCTGACGAGACTTGTAAACTAGTCTCTTTTTTCTTCTGCCCATTTACTTTTATATCATAAGCTTTAGTTTCTAATACTTTTACAGAAGCTGTCCCTTTATAAAAATATTTTAACTTAACACTTGGAATAGTAAAATCTTTTGTAGCAACAATAGAAAATACTTTAGTATAAACTCCCCCATATTTACCATCTTTTATATCGTACTCTTTTTTAGAAGGGTTTTCATAGATAGTTGCATTTGGTAAGTCTAGTTTTATCTCATCAATATCATCAATATTTCCTCTACCTTTTATAGTAACTTTATAAGATACTGCATCTCCTTGATTTATAGTAGTTTTATCAACACTTGAAGATATTTCAAAATCCCCTATTAACTTTGTATTTTGAGGTAATGGTCTTATGTTAAGGGTAAGTGTATTTGAATATACAGGTGTGTTTTTTGTAGAAGTGGTCATAAAAAAACTATTTCCATAGTTATTATCTCTTCTTACAACTCCTATTTTAAGTGGACCTATTTCTAACTTTCCAGCTTTTTGAGGAAAAAGTAAAAATGAAAGCTTTTGGTATATATATTCATCATTTTTTGGTTGTAAAGGGGCTGTTTGAACCTCTTTAACCCAAAAGTTTTCAAAAGTTGGTTTTTGAAACTCTAAATTCACAATATCCAAATCTCTCTTATATTTAAAAATAAGTGTAAAAACTATGCTCTCACCTACATAAGGATTTGTATTATCAACTTCTATATCTAGGTTATATAAAGAGGAAGTTGTTTTATCAACTTTAACAGCTTTTATAGTTTTGGGTTTTGTTTGTTCTATTTTATCATCTATTTTTACTTTAAAAGATGGAATTGTTATATCTTTTTTAGGATTAAAAATATATGACTTTGTAATCTTATCACTTCTTTGACCATTTATAATATTTGTTTGTCTAGAGCTACCTAATGTTTGAACAGGAATACCATCTATACTATTTATATCTGGTATTTGTACATTTGAGCCACTTGCAGTTATAGAAAACTCTACAACTTCCCCTTTATAAAAACTATCTGGTACTTTTAATACTACCTTTGCATTTAATATAAAAGGTACTATTAGTATTAAAATTATTTTGAATATATTCACTTTATATTGATTCCTTAATATTCCATATGTTTGGTAAATTTTTATTAAATATTGTATATATTATTATAGTTTCATTTTTTTCATCTATCTCATAAATTATTGTATAACCATAAAAAGTCATATCTCTTATATTTTCATCATCAAAATAGATTGACTTTTTATATTTAAAAGGAAAGTTTACAAGATTATTTATAAGTTCTTTTTGTTCTTTAACAAACTTAATTGCAGCACTCTTTTTATCTTTTTTTATATAAAGTGCGATTTGTTTTAATTCATTTTTATATCTTAAAGTTTCTATTATATTCAAGATTCAAGCTCGTTTATAAGTTCATCCATTGATTTATCAAAATCATATGTTTTCATATTTCCTTTTTTAATATCTTTTCTTAACTCTTCTAAATCTTTTTGTCTTTCATAATAATAAGGATCTTCTTCAATTCTTTTATCATTTGAAGGAGTTAATGTATATCCTTTTATTACATCTTCTTTTAAATTTTTAATTAGGTTTAATAATATATCAACTTTATTATCTTCTATATCTATTTTTAATGTTTGCATATTTTCCCCTTATTTTTCATTTTAATTATATCATAAAAGTTTATTTCATACTACCAAGGTTGAGATTCATCACGACTCCTACTTTTATCTGTATTAGCTTTTCTTAAAAGTATTGGTGTATTTTTATTTTCCAACATTTTCATCCATTTTTTTTCTTCCATTTGGGAGATATCTTCTTTTTTTAAGTCTTTTTCTCCAGCTGATGCCTCTTTTGCTTTTTTGTCTTTATCATCTTTTTTAGATTCACTTTTTTTATCTTTTTTGTCTGAATCTTTTTTATCACTTTTTTTAGCATCATCTTGCTTATTGTTTTGTTTATTTTTATCTTGATCTTGTTTTTTTGATTTGTCTTGTTTGTTATCTTTATTGTTCTGTTTTTTATTATCTTCTTTATTTTTCTTATCGTTTTGTTTATCTTCTTTATTTTCTTGTTTATCTTGTTTTTTCTTTTCTAACTCTTTATTTACTAAATCTAAATTCTCTTTAGTTTGTTTATCTTCTTTTACTTTTAAAGATTTTTCATAAACTCTTTTGCTTTTTGTAAATTATTTTGTTTTACATAACTATTTCCCATATTATGTAATTTTTTTGCTTCTAAACTTTTATCGTTTGTTACAGTTTTAGAGTATATATCTATAGCCTCTTTATATTTTCCCTCTTTATATAAAGAGTTTCCTAAGTTATAAAAACTTTGTGGAGATTTAGATATTTTTCTATATTCATCACTTGCTTTATTGTATTTTTTATCTTCATAATATTTTTTTGCATTTTGTATATTTTTAAATTCTAGTATATCTGATTGAGCTTTTATAGGTGCAAAAATAAAAACTAACAAAACCAACAAACTATTTACAACATTTGAACTTTTTGATTTAAAAGTAGGTAAAGAACTAAGAGCAATAAGTAAAACAAATATAGCTAATGCTAAAGGATAATAAAACAATTCTGTATATGTTTTTATTTTTTGAGTTGTTAGTTCCTCTTTTTTTGATTGACTATTTATACGATTTAATATAGCTTCAACATCATGATTGTCTAAACTAAAATCTATGTATCCACCACCACTTTTTAAACTTAGATTTTTTATAGAATCATTTAGTTTAACAGTTACTATATTTCCTTCTTTATTTGTTAGATATCCATCTTTATCTGGAATTGCTGAACCATTTTTTGTAGCAAGTCCTATACTATATATTGATATATTCTTTTTCTTTGCAAACTCTATTTCTTGGTCATAATTATTATCATTTCCACCATCACTAAGTATTATTAAGTTTTTAACTTTAAAATCCTCAAGCATATATGAAGTTGCTTCTAATGTTGCAAAAATATTAGAACCATTTAAAAAATCTATATTTGTTTTTATATTTTCAACAATATATTTCAAAGATACAAAGTCTTCTGTTACAGGACTTAATATAAAAGCATCTTTTGCAAAAAGCAATATACCTATAGTTGAGTTTTTTGAAGTATTTATAATACCTTTTAGTTTTTCAATAGCAAGAGATATTCTATTTGGATATATATCTGTTGCTAACATTGATTTTGAAACATCAAGTGCTATAACTATTGGGATAAGATTTTGTTTTATATTTTGTTCTTTTTGATTTATAACAGGTCTTGAAAGTGCAACTATAAATAATATAAGAGTAAAAAAAAGTAATCCATTTCGTGTACTCTTACCTAATGTACTATCCCCTACTCTTAATTTATCAAGTACTTCTTTTGAAAAATATTTTTCCATATTTTGTTTTGAAGTTAGTATTAGAATTATTAGTAATATCAAAGGTAAAAGCATAATATAAAAAACATCTGGGTTTAAAAATTGCATCAAAAATTATATTATATAGAATATAAATAGTTCCTTTTATTTTTTATATAAATTATTAAACAATTAGCACTCAAATAGTTAAATTGCTAATTTTTACATTATTGAGAGATATGTACTTGACATTAGTTCACTCATTTGCTATAATTTTATTAGCACTCAAACTTTTGAAGTGCCAAATTAATAAAAAATGAGTTAGATTTATGATTGATAAAAAAGAGTTTTTATTAGATTCTATTATTAGAGCATACATAGAACACCTAGAACCTATAGGTTCTGGTCAATTAAAATCTATGTATGATATATCTTATTCACCAGCAACTATTAGAGGATACTTTAAAAAGCTAGGAGATGAGGGTTATCTTGCTCAAGAACATGCAAGTAGTGGAAGAACTCCAACAACTGATGCATTAAAAGAGTATTGGGCCAATAGATTAAATATAAACCTAGGCAAAATTGATTATAACAAACTAAACATACTATCAAAACAAATAGGATTGACAGTATTTTTAAAAGAACAACAAACTCAAGTACTAAACAGAGTATTGAATATTGAAAATTTATATTTATTATTAGAATTTAGTTCTTTTTCAATAACTATAAAATATAACAGTGCATTATATAAATTTTTAAGTGATATGTGTGGACTTGAAGCCAATGCTATACTAGATGTAGCTAAACAAGTTGGAGCATCAGATTTATTTATAGAGTTAGATAAATATCTTTTTGATAAAGATTTTGAAATTATAAATATCAAAGAGTTTTTAAAACTTTGTGTAGATTATGATTTAGATGAAGTTCATATAAATAAATTTTTACATGGAAATGTAATGGAAAATTTAGAAAATGGCATATACTTTAGAGGTGAGATTGGATTAAATCAAATTTTACCATATAGTTATATGGGTGTTGCACACGATGTAATTATAAAACATAAAAGATACAAAATGTTAGTTATAGGTGAGTTGTCAAAAGATTATGAATATTTTTATAAAGGGATTATGTAAATGGGTACAGAAAAAGAAGAGATTCTTGAAGAGATGACAAACGAAGATACAAATGTATCTGAAGAATCATCACAAAATGAAGAAGTTGAAGCTACTGAAGAGATAGTTGATGATAGTGAGAAATTTGCTTCATTAGATGAAGAATTTAAAGCAAAAATGGAAGCAAAAGTTCAAGAAGCTGAAGATAAGGCTAAAGAAGCTGAAGATAAATTTTTAAGAACACATGCAGATTTTGAAAATATTAAAAAAAGATTAGAAAAAGAAAAATATCAAGCAATTGATTATGCAAGTGAAAAATTTGCAAAAGACCTTTTAGCACCAATCGATGCTTTAGAGATGGCATTAGCAAGTGCAAATGCAGATGTAGATTCAAATGAGTTAGTAAACAAACTAAAAGAAGGTATTGAATTAACAATAAAATCTTTTAATACAGCATTTGAAAAACATGATATTTCTGTAGTAGATAATACAGAGTTTGATCCTCAAGTACATAATGCAGTTATGCAAGTAGATAGTGAAAACCATGAATCTGGACAAATAGTACAAACTATGCAAAAAGGTTATATGTATAAAGAAAGATTGCTAAGACCAGCGATGGTATCTATAGCAAACTAAAGAACTTTTTTTAACTTTTTTAGAAGTTAGAAAAATAGACCGAAATGTCAATAAACTAAATAAAAATAAAATAAAATATATCAAAAGGTAAACTCGTTTACCTCGTGGAGATAAAATTATAAGAAATTTATTTTCTTATAATTTTATTAGGAACGGATAATAAAATAACAAAAAAGGAAGAAAATATGGGAGCAACAATAGGAATTGACTTAGGTACAACAAATAGTTGTGTTGCAGTTTACGAAGGTGGAGAAGCTAAAATTATAGTTAATAAAGAAGGTAAAAATACAACTCCTTCAATTGTAGCATTTACAGATAAAGGTGAAGTTTTAGTTGGAGAACCAGCAAAAAGACAAGCTATAACAAACCCAGAAAAAACAATTTATTCTATTAAAAGAATTATGGGTCTTATGATGGATGAAGAGCATGCAAAAGATGCTATGGATAAAGTTGGATATAAAATAGTAAATAGAAGTGGAGCTGCTGCTGTTGAGATTGATGGTAAAGTATATACACCACAAGAAATTTCTGCAAAGATTCTTGGAAAATTAAAATCAGATGCAGAAGCTTACCTTGGACAAGAGGTAACTGATGCTGTAATTACAGTTCCAGCATACTTCAATGATGCACAAAGAAAAGCAACTCAAGAAGCTGGAACAATCGCAGGACTTAACGTACTAAGAATTATCAATGAGCCAACAGCTGCATCTTTAGCTTATGGACTTGATAAAAAAGGTGAAGAAAAAGTTATCGTTTACGATTTAGGTGGAGGTACATTTGATGTTACTGTACTTGAAATTGGTGATGGTACATTTGAAGTACTATCAACTGATGGAAATGCATTCCTAGGTGGAGATGATTTTGATAATAGAATCATTGATTGGTTAGCAGATGAATTTGAAACTGAAAATGGTATCGATTTAAGAAAAGATAAAATGGCACACCAAAGACTTAAAGATGAAGCTGAAAAAGCTAAAAAAGAGTTAAGTGCTACAAATGAAACAGAGATTAACTTACCATTTATCACTGCAGATGCAACAGGACCAAAACACTTAGTTAAGTCTTTAAGTAGAGCTAAATTTGAAGCTATGACAGAAGATTTAGTAAGTGAAACATTAGATCATATTAAAGTTGCTATGAGTGATGCTGGTTTAGATAATAATGAAATCAATGAAATCATTATGGTTGGTGGAAGTACTAGAATCCCTAAAGCTCAAGAAGTAGTAAAAGAGTATTTTGGGAAAGAATTAAATAACTCAGTTAACCCTGATGAAGTTGTTGCTGCTGGTGCAGCTATTCAAGGTGGAGTTTTAACAGGTGATGTTAAAGATGTACTTTTACTTGATGTTACACCATTATCTTTAGGTATTGAAACTCTTGGTGGAGTTATGACTAAACTTATTGAAAAAGGTACAACAATCCCTGTTAAGAAATCACAAGTTTTCTCAACAGCACAAGATAACCAACCAGCTGTTTCTATTATGGTAGGACAAGGTGAGAGAGAATTTGCTAAAGATAATAAATCATTAGGTCAATTTGAACTTTCTGATATCCCAGCAGCTCCAAGAGGTGTACCACAAATTGAAGTAACATTTGATATTGATGCAAATGGTGTTTTAAATGTATCTGCTAAAGATAAAGGTACAGGAAAAGAGAACAAAATTACAATTTCTGGTTCATCTGGATTAAGTGATGATGAAATCGAAAAAATGGTAAATGAAGCTGAAGCAAATAAAGAAGCTGATGAGAAGAAAAAAGAATTAATCGAAGTTAAAAATCAAGCAGAAGCTATGCTTCACTCAACTAAAAAATCTTTAGAAGAAAACAAAGGTGTTGTTTCAGAAGAAGAAGAACAAGCAATTGTTGATGCAGCTGCAGAGTTAGAAGAGTTACTTAAAGATGAAGCAGCTACAAAAGAACAAATTGATGAAAGCTTAAAAAAACTTACAGAAGTTTCTCATAAATTAGCAGAAGCTATGTATAAAAAAGAAGGTGGTGAGCAAGCTCAAGGACAACCAAACCCTTCTAAGAAAAAAGACGATGATGACATAATTGACGCGGAAGTTGAATAATATAAATATCATTTAATTAAAAAAGGGGAAGTTTAAATAACTTCCCTTTTTTATATCTAAATTCATCATCACTCTAAAGGTAATTTAATATTAAATAAAGCACCTTTATAAGTTTTACCATTATATTCAAATTTATTATTTGATACATCTATACTACCATTCATCCCATCAACAATTAAATTATATGTCATATGAAGTCCAAGTCCTGTCCCCATACTAGAATGTTTTGTTGTAAAATATGGATCAAAAATCTTAGTTAAAAGCTCTTCAGGTATACCATCTCCAGTATCCTTAATATCAATATTTAGATGATCTTTTTCTATTTTTGCATCTATAAACATAAATCTATCATTTTGATCTACTTGCTTTAATGCATCTTTTGAATTACTATATACATTCATCAAACATTGCATCAACTCATTTGAACAACCATTAATTTCTATATTTTCTTCTAAATTTAGAATTAGTTGTATATGATGTGATCGCAATGATGGTTTTACTAAATGTATCAATTTACCTATAAGCTTATTAAATATAAATTTTTCTTTTTTTCTACTACCTTTTATAAAATCTCTAAAGTCATCTATTGTTTTTGATAAATATTGTGCATTAGAATCAATAACATCACAAGTTTCATTAAAATACTCATCTGTTAAATTGTCAAACTCTTTTTGTAGTTTCATACCTGTTGCACCTGTTGATATTACACTAAGTGGTTGTCTCCATTGATGTGCTATATTTCCTATCATTTCACCCATTGATGCCATTTTTGATTGTTCAAAAAGTAATTTATCTTTAGTTTTTAGATCACTTATATTTTGAAATGTTAAAAGTATCTCTCCATTATTTTTTAAATAAGAACCATTAACTGTAAAATAATATTCTTCATTTTTAAACTCTAATGTAACTAAATGCTCTGTATCAAACTCTACAGCAAGATATGTTGACCATAATTGTCCATTTATCATTTTATCTTCAGGAAACTCAATATCATCTAAAGTTACAAAAAAGTCACAAATACAAGTATAATCTTTTTTAAAATCTTCTACTGTTTTATATTCAAAAAATTCTAAAAATCTTTTATTTGCAGTTCTAATTTGAGAGTCTTTAGTAACAACAATAATACTTGGATTAGTATCTAGTATAGTTTGTATATATTTTTTCTCTTTATTTAACTCTTTTGTTCTTTTTTTTACTTTACTATCTAACTCTTTTGAATGTTTATTGACTATGAAGTAATAACCAATTAGTGTTATTAGCAATATAAATAAAATCACATAAAACAACATATTTGTTCTTATATAACCAATATCATCCATGTTTAATAAATCAAGATCTTTAAAAGCAACTATTGTTGCCATTGGATTATTATTTATATCCAAAATATTATACATAACAATAAATTTATTTTCTTTTTCATCAACCATATATTTTTTAGTACTATGTATATAGTTTTCTACTTTATTATCTTTTATATAAGTGAGAAATTCACTTTTAGCATTTCCATTTGCTACATAATAATCATCTATAAAAGTTTTTGATAAAGGTTTTGTTAATTGTTTTTTATACTTTTTATCAACAAGAATTATTGAATCTGTCTCTTCTTGTTCTAATTGTTTTGATACTGAAGTAAAGTGTGTAATAATTTCAAATATACCAATAAACTTTTTATCATCATATATTGGTACCATTGATTTAAAAGTCATATCAAATTTACCTGTACTAATAGTACACATTGTACGTGGTTTTTCTATCATACTAGCTATATCTAGTCTAGCTTTAATAATAGCATCCCCCCTTTTTTTAGTCCAACTTCTATAAAAAGTTGTCCCTTTATTATCTATTATTTGAAACCATGCATTTTTAAGTTTTGTATTTTCTTTTAAAGTTTTAGAAAACTCTTTTAATCTTAGTAATTGTATGTTATTTGTTTTTAAAGCTTCAATTATATTATTGTTTTTTGATAAAGATAATGCAACGATAAAGGTTAATTCTTTTTTATTTTTAATTAGTAGTTTTATTTCATCGTGTAGATTTTTTGAATAGATATTATATTTTTCTTGTTTTAAAACTTTTATTTTACTTTCTGTTATATTATTTGAAATTACAGATATAAATAAGACTATAATTAGTACTATAAGTACAACTATAAAATCATAAAGTTTATCTTTAACACTACTTAACATAATATATCCTATTAGTTAATAATTGAATATATTATAATATAATATAACTAAAAGTTATATAATTTTAATATCTAATGATTTTAATTTATTTTTTGTATATATAAAAATATATATTGCTGCACTATATATAATAAAACCCAAAATTAACCAAACATATAATATATCCAAATCATAAACATCTACTACAATATATAAAAGTATAGATGGCATGATTATTTGTCTATATATACTTACATAAGGTATTATAAATGGCTGTTTTATCCCTTGAAGTATAGAGTTTGATATAAATATTGTAATAAATGCAAAAAATATTACACTTTCAATTATCACATATTCATAAGCAATATCTATTACTTCTTTATCATTATCAAATATCATAATTATATATTCACCAAAAATAGTTAAAAACACTATCCCTAAAGCACTCATTATATATCCATATATCAATGATTTTTTAATAACTTCATAAATTCTATCAAAATTTTTAGCCCCATAATTATTTGCAACAATAGATGCAACAGCAGTATTTAGACCTAACATAGGAAGTAATATAATTTGTTCAACCCTATATCCTATACCAAAAGCAGCAACTGCTTTATATCCATACTGAGAAACAAAATACATAACTATCATAGTACCTATTGACATCATAAGCATACTTAAACTTATAGGAACTGCTTGTATTAAAAGCTTTTTATATATTCTAACATCTGGTAAAAACAATTTAGGCTTTTCAAAATTAAAAAGTGTAGTTTTATAAAGTTTATACATAATATAAAAAAATGTTACAAACTGTATGAGAACAGTTGCATAAGCAACCCCTATAAATCCAAAAGCTGGAATAATTCCATATCCAAATATAAATAATGGATCTAAAATAAGGTTTAAGAAAAATCCTACAATTAAAGTATTTCTATAACTCTTTGTATCTCCTCGTGCTATTAAAACAGCATTTGCACCTAAACCAATTAATAAAGCAATAACACCTATTAATATAACGTATGTATAATCTAAAGCTAAAGTTAAAGCTTCCCCTTTTGCTCCAATTAGTATAAAAATATCTTCTAAAAATATAAAACCACAAAATACTAAAAAGCATGAAACGAGTGTTATAAAGGTTATCCCATTTGAAACAAATATCTTAGCTAGTACTATTTTATGTCGACCTAAACTATTTCCAACATGAGCTGTAATTGCAGAAGACAACCCGAAGCTTATAGACATAAGCATAAAAAAAACCATAAAACTATATGAAAGTGCTGTTATAGCAATAGTAGAAAGCATACCAACATAAAATGTATCTACAATATTATACATGGTATTAAAAAACATTCCGATACTAGAGGGGATTGCAATTTGTTTTATTAGACTGTTTATATCTTTTGTTAAAAGCTCATTTTTCTTCATTGGCTAATTATATCTAGCATTAACTAAATAGAATAGATATATAAAATAATATAGTTCAAAACAAGCGTGTGCAGTTTCCTGTAAACGGCTTCACTATTGGGTACCCAAAAATCAAAGATTTTTACCCTTATGTTGCAGATGTTTTCTCCATACTATTTTATATATCTTTATCTCTATTTAACTAGTTTTTTATATTATATAAACAGTTTTTAGATATAATCCAACAAATTACACTCACAAAAGGTCATTAATGTCAAAGAATAAAACACTTGTAATAACTGGTGCAACAAAAGGTATAGGTAAAGCTTGTGCTTATAGGTTTGCAAAAGAGGGAATAAATATTGCTTTTACATATAATTCAAATGAAGAGATAGCTAAAGAAATTGCAGCTGATTTAGAATCTACATATGGTGTTAAAGCTAGATATTACCCTTATAATATTTTAGAACCAGAAACAGCAAAAGAACTGTTTTTAAAAATAGATGAAGATTTTGAAACAATCGATTATTTTATATCAAATGCTATGATTTATGGAAGAGCAGTTGTTGGTGGTTATGGTAAATATATGAAATTAAAACCAAGAGGACTTAATAATATATATACTGCAACTGTTGATGCTTTTGTTTGTTGTTCACAACAAGCTGCTAAAAGAATGGAAAAAAATGGTGGTGGAGCTATGGTTAGTTTAAGCTCAACTGGAAACCTAGTATATATAGAAAACTATGCAGGACATGGTACAAATAAAGCTGCTGTTGAAGCTATGGTTAGATATGCAGCAACTGAACTTGGTGGTATGGGTATTAGAGTAAATGCTGTAAGTGGTGGACCTATTGATACTGATGCACTTAAAGCATTTACAAATTATGAAGAAGTAGCTGCTAAAACAGCAGCATTATCACCTCTTGGAAGAATGGGACAACCTGAAGACCTTGCAGGAGCTTGTTACTTTTTATGTAGTGAGGAAGCTGGTTGGATTACAGGAACTACTTTACTTGTAGATGGTGGAACTACTTTTAAAAAATAATATTGTAAATATTATTAAAAAAAAGATAAAGAGGAGATTTTCCTCTATAAGACTAGTATAAACTAGTCATTTTGAAATGGAATATATGACAAAAAATAAAAACTTAAATTTACCAAATATTTTAGCTAGTTTTAGAATACTACTAGCACCACTTATGTTATGGTTTTTAATAGACAGATCTAATCCAATTTTTGCTAGTTGGCACCCAAGTTGGCTTGATTATTTTGCAGGACTTATTTTTGTAATAGCTTCTATTACAGACTTCTTTGATGGATATATAGCAAGAACTTGGAATCAAATGACAAAGCTTGGAAGTATCCTTGATCCACTTGCAGATAAGATGCTTATGCTTGCAGGTTTTATAGGTTTAATTGTAATAGATAGAGCAAACTCTTTTGCTGTATTTTTAATATTAAGTAGAGAGTTTTTTATAACAGGTATTAGAGTAGTTGCTGTAAGTGAAGGTAAGAGTGTTGCTTCAACTTTAAGCGGAAAAGTAAAAACTGTAGTCCAAATGATAGCAATTGGTTTTTTAATAATGGATTGGCCATTTGCAGCTGAGCTTTTATGGATTGCAGTTATACTAACACTTTACTCAGGATATGAGTATATTAGGGATTATTTAAAATAATGGGTTTAATTACATTTTTAATTGTATTATCAGTTCTTGTTTTTGTACATGAATTAGGTCATTTTAGTGTTGCAAGATTACTGGGAGTTAAAGTTTATGTTTTTTCTATTGGTTTTGGAAAAAGATTAATTACAAAACATTGGAAAGGTACAGATTGGTCTTTATCTCTTATTCCTCTTGGTGGATATGTAAAAATGAAAGGGCAAGAAGATCTAAATCCAGCTTTGGCAAATAATGATTCAGATAGTTATCAAAGTCTAACTCCATTTCAAAGAATACTAATACTTCTAGCAGGACCTTTTGCAAACTTTTTATTAGCTTTTGTAATATATATATTTATTGGACTTTTAGGAAATAATCATATCTCTCCTACTATTGGAAAAGTTGTAGAAAGCTCTCCTGCACAAATAGCTGGTCTTAAAAAAGATGATGTAATTGTAAAAATAAACAATAAAGATATAAGAACTTGGGATGACTTAAGTGGTATTATAAGAAATTCAAATAGTAACTTAAAATTCTACATAAAAAGAGATAATAAAATAAGAGCATTCATAGTTAAACCAAAACTTAATGACTCTGTTAATATGTTTAGAGAAAAAATTAAAAAGAAAATGATAGGTATTGCCCCTGCTCCAAAACTGGTAAAAATATACTATTCACCTACAGAAGCTATAGTTTTTGCATATGATAAAACTATTGAAGCTAGTAAAATGATATTTTTAGGAGTTCAAAAACTTATACAAGGAACCATTCCTCATACAGAAGTTGGAGGAGTTATAAGTATTGGTACAGTTATATCTGATGCTAGTGCTTCAAGCTTTATAGCACTTTTAACAATCTCAGCATTAATTTCAGTTAATCTTGGAGTATTAAATCTTCTTCCAATACCAGCACTAGATGGTGGACATATTATGTTTAATCTTTATGAAATGATAACTAAAAAAATACCTAGTGAAAAAGTACTTGTAAATCTTACAATTGGTGGCTGGGTTATTCTTCTTGGACTAATGAGTTTAGGTCTTTATAATGACATAAATAGATTATTAGGTTAGTTTTAGATATAATGCGAAAATTTAGTAAAAATAATAAAATAATAAATAATTAAAAAAAGGTAAATATTTTATGGTAAAAGTTGTAAACCTAAAAAAAACTTTCGGTCAAAGAGTCTTATTTCAAGATATAAGTATATCTTTAGATACAGGTAAAAGATATGGTCTTATTGGTGCTAATGGTGCTGGTAAAACTACATTTTTAAAAATGCTTAGTGGAACTGAAGAGATAACAGATGGTGAAGTACAAGTTCAAAGTGGTAAAAAAGTTGGAGTATTAAGTCAAAATCAATTTGCTTACGAAGACTTTACACTTGCTGATGCTGTTCTTTATGGTAATAAAAAATTATATGATGCTATTAAAGAAAAAGAAAAACTTTATATGGAAGAGTATACAGATGAGATTGGTGAAAAGCTTGGAGAATTAGAGATAATTTGTTGTGAAGAAGATCCAACTTATGAGTACGATGTAAAAGTTACAAAAATTCTTGAATCACTTGGTTTCCCAGCAAGTCAACACAATGACTTAATGTCAACAATAACAGGTGGAGATAAATTCAAAGTTTTACTTGCACAAGTACTTTTCCCTAAACCAGATGTTTTATTTTTAGATGAGCCAACAAATAACCTTGATATCCAAACTATATCATGGCTTGAGAACCAACTTCAGCACCATGATGGAACTATGGTAGTTATCTCTCATGATAGACACTTCTTAAATGCTGTTTGTACACATATACTTGATGTTGACTTTAAAAAAATTAGAGAATTTACTGGTAACTATGATGACTGGTATATAGCTTCAACAGTATTAGCTAAACAAGCAAATGCAGATAGAGATAAAAAAATGAAAGAGAAAGCTGAACTTGAAGCTTTCGTTGCAAGATTTAGTGCAAATGCTTCTAAAGCAAAACAAGCAACTTCAAGACAAAAACAACTTGATAAACTTGATATTCAAGCTATTGAAGTAAGTTCAAGAAGAGATCCTTCAATTGTATTTAAACAAGAAAAACCTATCTCTAAAGAAGTTTTAGAAGTAAAAAGTTTATGTAAATCGTATGATGGAGAAACAATACTTAAAGATATAAGTTTTATGCTTGAGAAAAAAGATAAGATTGCTTTAATAGGTCCAAATGGTGCTGGTAAAACAACATTATGTGAAATTTTAATGGAAAATATCAAACCAGATTCTGGAGAAGTTAAGTGGGGAGCTACAGCAAACATCAGTTATTTTCCTCAAAATACAACAGATTTAATCCAGGGTGATATAACACTATATGATTGGTTAAGAGATTTCGATAGACAAGCAGATATTGCAGAAATAAGAAACTGTTTGGGGAGAATGTTATTTAACGGAGAAGAGCAAGAGAAATCTGTTAAAAATTGTTCAGGTGGTGAAAAACATAGAATGGGCTTAAGTAAAATCATGTTAGAAAAGAGAAACTTCTTACTACTAGATGAGCCTACAAACCACCTAGATCTCGAGGCTATTATAGCATTAGGTGAAGGATTGTTAGCTTATGAGGGAACTGTAATTTGTGTATCTCACGATAGAGAATTATTAGACGCATTCGCAAATAGAATTATAGAAATTCAAGAAGATGGTAGTATAATTGATTTTGATGGTACTTATGAAGAGTACTTAGAATCAAAAGAATCTAACTAATACTATTGGAGTAGATAAATATGGGTGAAATAATTGGTCAATTTAGTGAAGTTATATTTATTGTAAGTTTTCTAATTTTAGTATATATGGTTTTAAAAAGAGAAACAATATCTGATTCTTTAAATATGCAAGTAAAACCCTATTTATATATGCTTAGTGGTATATTTATAGTAATTGTAATAATAACTATGGTTTTTAATAATTCTAAAGATAAATATAGTCATATTTCAGCAGGATATAATAAAATGAGACCTAATACTAGTGCAGTACAACAAAAAGAAAAACCCCATCGTTTTTTCGATATCGACTTTGATAGTCTTTTTCCTTGGAATTAAAAGACTATTTTAAGTATTTCTTAGATACAATTCCAAATAATTTTACACTCAAGGAAAAAAAATGGCAAGAAGATGTATGCTTTCTGGTAAAGGTCCAATGTCTGGGAATAACGTAAGCCACGCTAAAAACAGAACAAAAAGAAAATTTTTACCAAATTTAAGAACAGTTAGAATATCATTAGAAGATGGTACGACAAGAAAAATTAAAATTTCTGCAAAAGAACTTAGAACTCTTAAAAAGAATTCATAAGAAAAATACAAAGATGTTTTTATGAGACGCATAAGAAACATCAAAAAAGCTCTTGGTTGGGACTATAGAAGAACCAAACCAGAGTTTGACTTAGACAAAGAGATTTATTCTCAACTTAGACACTTCAGATTCCCTTTAATTTTACTTCAGACCATCATGATGGTTGGTACTCTTGGATATATGATCATAGATGATTTTTCTATTCTTGATGCAATTTATCAAACTGGTATAACATTTACAACTGTTGGTTTTGGAGAGATGAGTGAAATCTCTTCTGCTGGAAGAATATTTACCATTACACTAATTATATTTGGATTTTTAGTTTTTACCTTATCTATAACCACCCTTATTCAAGTTTTAGTAAAAGGAAAATTTTTAGATTTATACAAGGAGAGAAATATGCTATATAAAATTGCACGTCTTAGAAATCATTTTGTTATATTTAACCATAATGAATATACAGTTCAATTAGCAGACCAATTTAAACAAAATCATATACCATTTGTTATAGTTGATCCAAGTGATGATATGGAAGCAATTGCCATAGAGCATGGTTATCCATACTACATTAAAGAAGAAACATATACAGAAAAAGCATTTTTAAAGTCTCATCTTTCAAGTGCAAAAGGGGTAATATCTTTATCTAAAAATATATCAGATAGTATTACTATTATAGCTTCTGTTAGACTTTATGAAAAAGAGTTAAAAAGAAGAAACCCTTTTTTAGTTATATGTAATGCTGAATCAAAAAAAGATATAGAAAGACTTAAAAAACTTGGGGCAAATAAAGTAGTTGCTCCACCTGAACTTATGGCAAAAAGAGTAAGTGCCATGGCAATACGTCCTGATATGGAAAATGTTTTAGAGGAATTTTTATATAAAAAAGACACTCCTATTGATATGGAAGAAGTTTTTATAGATGATGATAGTTGGTTTTTAAATCATGCAATAAAAGATGCACATTTAAGAGATCAGATTCAAGTAAGTATTATTGGTATCACTGAAGCAAATGGAAGATTTATACAAACACCAAAAGGTAGTACTAGAGTTACAAAGGGTTGTAAATTACTTGTTATAGGTAATCAATCAGGTATAGCAAAAGCAAAAAAGCTTGTAAATCAAGCAAGTATTCCAAAATTTGCAATAGATAATAAAGATAAAGAAGACTGTGGAGTAGTATAAAAATGTTTACAATATTTCCTATAAAAGGCTTTATAGATCAAATAGATGGCTTTTTTTGTGATGGAATTCACGCTGGATTAAAACCAAATGGCAATAAAGATTTAGGCTTTATATATA
>LLEK01000022.1_pt1 | contig 34411 bp, 31 predicted proteins | sample 595821 | NCBI WGS metagenome assembly LLEK01 (sample SAMN02919311, study PRJNA255460) | bioreactor metagenome | biome: chemostat; feature: culture 2011_25.1; material: sediment; isolation source: day79 25degC chemostat 2011 inoculated with Wadden Sea sediment taken from... | place: Germany: Bremen ...
TTTCAGCTTTTCCAAATGTAACCAAATCCATAAAGACCGTAAATATAGAAATAGAATTAAACTTTATTATTAGCGGTTTGAATTTGTTGCATTTATTGAAGCTGGAAATTTTATATTTTTATACGTAACCCAGCCGAGAATTGTTTGAGCGTTAAGAAAAGTGACTAAATGTCACTTTTTAGTGAGTTTCGCAGGCTAAGTATAAAAATATAAAATTGGAAGGAACCTTTGGCTTCAATAACGCAACAAGTTTTGTATACTTTTTAAAAAAGTATAGTTAATAAAAATATGGTTTAGTAGTCCATCATAAATAAATTAACACTAAAATATTAGAGTATTACTTCCTAAAAAATAAATAAAAAAGGGTAAGACCGAAGCCTTACCCTTTAAAACAATAAAGTTTATTTTATTAGTCAGCTTTCTGTCTAATTCTAAGACTTAACTCTTTTAGTTGATCCTCTGCTACTACATCTGGAGCTGAAGTTAAAAGACATTGTGCTTTTTGTGTTTTAGGGAATGCTATAACATCTCTAATAGAATCTGTACCAGCAAGAAGCATAATCATTCTATCAAAACCAAGTGCAAATCCACCATGAGGAGGTGCACCAAACTCTAGTGCATCAAGTAAGAACCCAAACTTTTCTCTTTGTTCTGTTTCTGAGATATTCATTAACTCAAATACTTTTGCTTGAATTTCTTGTTTGTGAATTCTTATACTTCCACCACCAAGCTCTGTACCATTTAATACAATATCATAAGCAATAGATTCAATAGCTTCTAAGTCAGATATATCATCAAGTGATTTAGGCATTGTAAATGGATGATGAAGTGCTTTCATCTTTCCATCTTCAACTTCAAACATAGGGAAGTCAACAACCCATAAAAACTCAAATGTATCTTCTTTGATAAGATTCATTTGATTTGCAAGTTCTATTCTAAGTCTTCCCATATAATCCCATACAAGTTTTTTAGCTCCTGCTCCAAAGAATATAACGTCTCCCACTTCTAACTCACATCTATCAACTAACTCTTGTAGTTTTTCAGGAGTAGCTTCAAAAAACTTATTAAGTGGACCTTTTAGACCATCTTCTTTCATTTGAAAATATCCAAGACCAGATGCTCCGAATTTTCTAACGTAATCTTCGAAACCTTTCATTTGTCTCTTTGAAAATACATTATCCCCATTTGGTACTTTAAGTGCTTTGATTCTATTGTTTACTTTATCTTTTGCTATATTTGAAAATATATCTAAAGTACAAGCTTCAAAAATATCACTTACTTCTACCATTTTTAAATCATATCTCATATCAGGTTTATCAGATCCATAGTTTTCCATAGCGTCATTGTAAGTCATTCTAGGAAATGTTGTAGGTACATTTTTACCACAAGCTATAAATGTATCTGATATTAGTTTTTCAGCTACTTTGATAATATCTTCTTGATTACAAAAAGACATCTCAACATCTATTTGAGTAAATTCTGGTTGTCTATCTGCTCTTAAATCTTCATCTCTAAAACATTTAGCTATTTGGAAATATTTATCAAATCCAGATACCATTAAAAGTTGTTTGAATAGTTGTGGAGATTGTGGTAGTGCATAGAACTCACCATGATGAACTCTACTTGGTACTAAATAATCTCTTGCACCTTCTGGTGTAGATTTTGTAAGTATAGGTGTTTCAACATCTAAAAATCCAAGTTCATTTAGACAGTTTCTAACAGCTATATTTGCTTTACTTCTTAAGTTAAATATCTCAAATGACTTTGTACTTCTAAGTTCTAAAAATCTATTTCTTAGTTTAATTTCTTCATTTACTTTTTCATCATTTAAATCAAATGGCATAGGCTTAGATTTATTTTCAATGATAAGTTTATCTAAAACAATTTCTATTTTACCAGTTATAAGATTTGGATTTTCAAGTCCTTCTCCTCTAGCTCTTACTTTACCTGTTGCTATAAGAACATATTCATCTCTTACACCTTCAGCTACTTCCCATGCTTCTTTATTATCAGCTGGATCACAAACAAGTTGAACTAATCCACCTTTATCTCTTAAATCTATAAAGATAAGACCACCATGATCTCTTCTACTATTTACCCAACCAGCAACAGTAACAACTTCATCAATATTTTTTTCAGTAACATCTGTACAATAGTGTGTTCTCAAAATATTCCCTTATATAATTATATGTTTATTGTAAATTTGTGGATTATATCTAAAGGTAGCTGAAAGTGCTTTTATATAGGAGTTAAGTAGTTAGATTCCCTCTAGAACTACTTTATTTTTTCCTGTATGTTTTGCTTTGTATAAAGCAGAATCTGCTCTTTTAAATGTATCTGAGTATTCATCTGAAGAGTGAAATTGAGATAATCCAAAAGAACAAGTGAGTTTTAGCTCTTTTTCAAAAGTATACTCTTCCATTATAACTCTTAATTTTTCTGCAACTAAAACTGCTTCTTCGATATTTGTTTCACATAATGCTATGGCAAACTCTTCTCCACCCCACCTACAAGCAATATCAGTTTGTCTAATAGACATTTTTATCAGTTTAGCTATATTTTGAAGTACTTTATCTCCTATATCGTGTCCATGAGTATCATTGATATATTTAAATTCATCTATATCTAAAAGCATTATACATAGGTTTTTTCTTTTATCTTTCCTAATTTGTTTTAGTTCATATTCCATTAAATCTTCAAATTTTCTTCTATTGTATAGCTGTGTTAAAAAATCAGTTGAAGCTTTTCTCTCTAATGATTCAGCTTCTTGGATTAGTTTTTTGTTTATTTTTGATAGTTCATTACCTCTTTTTTTGATAATTTCCATCCATTTATTATTTACTACTCTTAAGAGTTCTGTTTGTGTTATAACTCCTGCAATTCTACCATCATCGTTTGTTATTACAATTCTTTTAAAGTGTTTTTCTTTTATAAAATCTAATGCTTCATAAATTCTAACATCTTCAGAAACTGTAAGAATAGGAGAGCTCATATAATTTTTAATAGGTTTTGTTAAATCTGAATTACTATCCATGATATTTAAAAAATCTTTAGTTGTAAAAATCCCTAATGGTATTTGTTCATTATCTATTATTATAACAGAGTCAACATGTTTAAATTTCATTAGTTTTATAGCATTTATTGTTGCTTCATGTTCAAAAACATTTACTGAAGTGTATTGAAGAATAAGCTCTCCAATAGATTGTCTTTGCATAAGAATTTGTGGATCAATATTATTTATAATATCTGTTTGGGATAATATCCCTATAATTCTATTTTCATTTACTACTACCATATATTGGTCATAGTCTTCATAGTTATTTATAACTTCTATTATATTTATATTAAAATCAATTTTTTGTACTCTTTGAAGTATGATATCTTTTAGTTTTGTTTGTAAAGAGATATTTTGTATTTTAAATTCAATGGCATCATTTGTAGTAAAAAGATAATAATCCTTACAGTTGTCTTGAAGAACTAAAATACTTCTAACATTTGAAACTGCCATCTTTTTTATAGCCATTTCTATTGTTGAGGTTATACTTATTGTAACAATATCTTTTATACAAATTTCTTCAACTGTTGGCATCATGACTAAAGTCCTTATATTCTATTAGATAGTTTTACTAAACCTTCTTTTATCTTCAGGTATTTTGTTTAAATAAGCATCAAATGGCATAGATATATTCCTAATAAGCATAGCACCTGTTGGATTTGCTTCTATTTTATTATCACTTATTGTTAAAAGTTCTGCTTCTTCAAACTCTTTTAAAGCTTCAAGTGCATCATCAAAATATTCTTTAAAGTTGATGTTAAATTTCTCTTCAACTCTTTTTATATCTAAAGAAAAGTTAGACATCAATTCCATAATAACATATTGTCTTAATATATCATCATCATTTAGGCTATATCCTTTAAATACTGGTAAGTTTCCATCATCTATAGCTTCTTCATAAGATCTTAGGTCTTTAAAATTTTGAACATAATAATCAACACCATCTCCAATAGATGTAACACCAATTCCTATTAAATCAGCACCACCTTTTGTAGTATAGCCTTGGAAATTTCTATGTAATTCCCCTTTTTGTATAGCCTTAAATAGTTCATCTTCTGGTTTAGCAAAATGATCCATACCTACCATATTATACCCATTTGTAGTGAAAAACTCTATTGTATCTTTAAAAATTTCTAGTTTTGTTGATGGTGGTGCAAATGTTGCTTCATCAAATTTTCTTTGAGTTTTCATCATCCATGGAACATGAGCATAATTAAAAACAGCAAGTCTATCTGGGTCTAGTTTTATAATTTGTTCTATTGTTTTTCTAAAGCTCTCTTTTGTTTGATAAGGTAATCCATAAATTAAATCTATATTTACAGATTTGATTCCTGCATCTCTAGCTATTTTTACAACATTTTGAGTTGTTTCGTAAGGTTGAATTCTATGTATTGTTTCTTGTACTTTTGGATCTAAATCTTGAACACCAAAGCTAAGTCTATTTATACCTGCTGTTTTTAATACATCCATATGTTCAACTGTAAAGTATCTAGGATCTACTTCACAAGATACTTCAGCATCATTAGTAAAGTTTGGAAAAGTTTCTTTTAACGCATTTATAACTTCTGCTAATTGTTCTGCACTTAAAAATGTAGGAGTTCCTCCTCCAAAGTGCATTTGAGTCACTGGTCTTTTTGTATTTAGATGTTTAGCTAAAATTTTCAGCTCTTTTTTTAAGTATTCAATATATTTTACTTTTTTATCTTCTTTACTTGTAAAAATTACATTACAACCACAAAAATAACAGGCACTTCTACAAAAAGGTACGTGTATATAAAGTGAAAGAGGTCTATCATCGCTTTGTGATTTGAATTTGTTTATTAAATCTTCTTGTGTAAAATCAGTATGAAACTCAGGTGCTGTTGGATAACTTGTATATCTTGGTCCGGGTTTTGAATACTTTGTAAATTTTGTAAAATCAATCATTTACTTACCTCTATGTTGATCAAGCCAAACCATAATGGCTTTTTGTGCATGAAGTCTATTTTCTGCTTCATTAAATATAATATCACTATGTTTTTCAAAAATATCTTCACTAACTTCATATCCTCTATAAGCTGGAAGACAGTGTAAGTATATAGCTTTTTTATTTGCTTTAGACATAAGACTTTTATCAACAATAAAACCTTTAAAGTCTTTTATTCTTTGCTCTTTTTCTTCCTCTTGACCCATAGATATCCATGTATCACTTGTAACAACTGTAGCATCTTTTACTGCAACTTTTGGATTATCTGTTATTATAATTTTTGCACCACTTTTTTTAGCAAATTCTAAAGCTTGAGAATATATTTCTTTATCTATTTCATAACCTTTTGGAGTAGCAATTCTAAGTTCAAATCCAAGTTTAGAAGCAAGCATAAGCCAAGAGTGGGTTATATTATTTCCATCACCAACATAAGCTACAATAAGATTTTTATCTAAACCTTCTTCTAATATTGTTAGATAGTCGGCCATAAGTTGTACAGGATGAAATTTATCTGTAAGACCATTTATAACTGGAACTTTTGAATATTTAGCAAACTCTTCAAGTTCTTTTTGAGAGTCATTTCTTATCATGATCATATCAACCATTCTACTAATAACTCTACTTGTATCACTAATAGGTTCACCTCGTCCAAGTTGGATATCATTAGAGCTTAAAAATAGTCCAACACCACCTAGTTGGTATATACCCGCTTCAAAACTAACTCTTGTTCTTGTGCTACTTTTTTCAAATATCATACCTAATGTTTGCATTGGCATATACTTTTTAAAAACTTTTTCTTTTGTTTCTTTTTTTATACGTATAGCTAAGTCTATAATTTCTAATATTTCTTCTTTTGAATAATCTTTTAATGTTAGAAAATGTCTCATTGTTCTTCCTTACCTCTTACAATATTTGCACCTAAATTTGTAAGTTTTTCCTCTAGCCTATCATATCCTCTATCAAGATGATAAATTCTATGAATATTTGTTTCTTGATTTGCTACAAGTGCTGCTAAAACTAAAGCACTACTAGCTCTTAAGTCTGTCGCCATAACATCAGTTCCATAAAGTTGTTTAGGAGTTCCTTTGATAGTTGCAACAGTACCATTTAAAGTTATATCTGCACCCATTCTAATTAGTTCACTCACATGCATAAATCTATTTTCAAATAGTTTTTCATCAATTATACTTACCCCATCTGCCATAGTTGCTAATGCCATAAATTGAGCTTGCATATCTGTTGGAAAACCTGGATATTCTGTAGTTACTATATTTACAGGTTTTATTTTATTTGCAGGTAGTATTGTAATACTTGTTTCTTCTCTTACAGTTATAAAACCCATCTCTTCAAGTTTAGATAAAATTGCTTCAAGATGTTCTGGAATTATATCTTGAATTTTAAGTATAGAATTTGTTATAGCCCCTGCACATAAATAAGTACCTGCTTCAATTCTATCTGGTATTATAGAAAAGTCTTTAAATGGTAATAGTTCTTGATTTGAACCTTCTATTATAATTTCATCGCTTCCAATACCTTGAATTTTTAACCCAGCATCTCTTAGTACTTCACATAGTTGTACAACTTCAGGTTCTTTTGCTGCATTTATTATTGTTGTTGTCCCTTGTGCTAGTGCTGCTGCCATAACAATGTTTTCTGTTCCTGTTACAGTTATTTTGTCAAATACTATTGTTGCACCTTGTAGTGGTCCATTTGTTGTTGCAAGTATATAACCATTTTTAATTTCTATATTTGCACCCATTTGCTCTAATGCTTTTAAGTGTAAATCAACAGGTCTTTGACCAATAGCACAACCACCTGGAAGTGAAACTTCACAGTGTCCAAATCTAGCAAGTAATGGACCTAGTACTAAAATAGATGCTCTCATAGTTTTAACTATGTCATATGTAGCTTTTGTTTTATCAATTGATGTTGAGTCTATTGCTAGAAAATCATCACTTTTATTATAAGTTGATCCTAACATTTCAAGTAACTCTAATAGAGTATTAATATCTACAACATTTGGTAAATTTGATATATTTATTTTATTTGATGATAAAATAGTAGAAGCTAAAAGAGGTAGTGCAGCATTCTTTGCTCCACTAATTTTTACACTCCCTGTTAAGTTCTTTTTACCAGTAACTTTTAAATAATCCAACTAATATTTCCTTTTGAAAAAAATAGCTAATATTATAGCTATAATATACTATAAACAAAATTTATTGTAGGGATTTTTAATTTACTTGATTTTTACAAGCTTTAATTGTAAAAATTAATATATAAATATATAACATGATATAATCCCATTTATGAGTAAAGTTAAAAATAAAGAAAACTATTTTATAAAACAATTTACATCTTCAAAACATATAGGTGATGATGGTGCTGTTATTGGAAAATATGTTTATAGTATGGATGCCTTTTTTGAAAATATACATTTTAAACGTGAATGGTTAAGTTTAAAACAAATTGCATCTAAAGCTATGCTTGTAAATATTAGTGATGCCATTGTTATGAATGCAAAACCAAAGTATGCTTTATTAAGTGTAGCAATTCCAAGTGATTTTAATAAAAAACAGTTAGATGAATTGGCAAAAGGTTTTAAAAAGGTTGCTAAAAAGTTTGATATTGAGATAATAGGTGGAGATACCATATCTAATAATAAACTTGATATATCAGTTACTATAATATCTACAACTAAAAAACCTATATATAGAACAGGAACAAAACAAGATGATTATCTTTGTTATACTAATAATTTAGGAAGTGTAAAAAGAGATTTAGAAAAGCTTTTAGCTAGAAAAGAGATAAACAAAAAATCAAAATTTATAAAACCAAATTTAAAGCCAGAGTTTTTTTATAAGATTTCAAAGTATATAAATAGTGCTATGGATATTTCAGATGGGTTATTTTTTGAACTTGAAAGATTAAGTAAAGCAAATAATATAGGGTTTGAATTTTTTGATAAAATTCCTAAAGAAGTAGGGTGTAGTGGAGAAGAGTATGAGATACTTTTTTCATTTGATAAAAAACATAAAGAAAAAATACAAAAAATAGCAAAAAAACATAATATAAAATTAAATATATTTGCAAAAGCTACTAGTGGACAGTATGATTGTCCTTGTATAAATCATCATTTTAAATAAAGAGAGAAAAATTGATAAAACAACATTATTTAAGTCATAGTAGTATAGATGTTTATTTTAAACAAAGTAAAGAGGATTTCACTGTAGATGAAATACCTTTGTATGAATTTAGTGGTGAGGGTGAACATCTAATTTTAAAGGTGCGAAAAAAAGACCTTACAACATGGGATATGGTGAGTATAATTGCAAATCATATTGGATGTAAAAGTAGAGATATAGGATATGCAGGGCTTAAAGATAAAAATGCAATGACTATACAACATATCTCTTTACATAGAAAATATGAAGAACTTATAGATACCCTTTCTCATCCTCAAATAAAAATATTAGAAAAAACATATCATAACAATAAAATAAGAATAGGGCATTTAAAAGGTAATAAATTTTTTATACGACTTAAAAGAGTTCAACCTCTTAATAATAGAAAATTACAGTCAGCATTACAGCAAATAGCAACACTTGGTATGCCAAATTATTTTGGATTTCAAAGATTTGGAATTGATGGTGATAATTATCTAAAAGGTAAAGATATAATTGATGGTAAGTTAAAAGAAAAAAATAAAAAATTGAAACAGATGTTTATAAATGCTTATCAATCATATTTATTTAATTCATGGTTATCAAAAAGAATTGAATTGGGTAAAATTATAGATAATTTTAAAGCAGATGAGATAACTTCAAAAGTAAATTTAAATATAGAAACTATTAAATCAATACAAAAACAAAAACATCCTTTAAAAGTATTAAAAGGTGATGTGATGTCTCACTACCCTTATGGAAAAATATTTTATGTTGAGAATTTAGAAGAAGAATCAGATAAGTTTTTTCAACGTGATAGAGTTCCAACAGGACTATTATCTGGTAAAAAGGCTAAACATGCAATAGAAGATGCTTTAGTTTTTGAAAAAGAGTTCATTGAAAATATGGATGAACAAGGTTCAAGAAGATTTGCATGGATATTTCCTCAAAATATTCAAAGTGATTATAAAGAGGAAAAAGCTTGGTTTGAACTAAGTTTTGAACTTCCAAAAGGAAGTTATGCTACAGAATTAATTAGTGAGTTAATTCACTAGTTTGAGTTAGCTGCTGCTATTAGTGCAGCTAGTTCATCTTCATCAACTAAATCATCACTACTATCTCCTGAAATATGTTTTGCACTTTTAGCAAACTTATCATTTTTTGGATCTAGGTTATTTACTACTCTTTCTATTTTTTGTCTATGAGCATCTTGTGCTTGCATAGATTCTAAAGTTATAAAAATATTGTTTCTAATAGAGTCAATATCACTTTTTAAATCTTTACTATCTTCTAAAACGCTAAGTTTTTCTAAAATTATATCTAAGTGATCCATCACTTCATTTGTCATTTGTTCAGATTCATCAATGACCTCACAAAGTTGAGATACTACATCAAATTCAGCCATATTCATATTAAATAACCTTTTTATATATTTTTTATTTTAAAAAGTGTACCAAAAAATTATTAATATACTTATTAGTTATTCTTATTTTTTACATTTAGATTCTTTTATACTGTTAAGAGTACTAAAGATTCTCATTGATTCTATCTCTACATTTTTAGCAAATTCATTTAATACACTATTTGATTCTTGTTTAGTACTTGATTCCATCAATTCAACTAAATTATTATATAAATTCTTATTCATCTCTTTTAATCTATTAATAAGGGCATCTTCAATTTGAGGATTTTTAGCTTTATATTGGTCTAACCAATTATCTAGTTTTGTAAATTGTTTAACATCATTACTACTAAAATCAGCTAATCTTGCATATACATCATCTTTATATTGGAAAAGTTCTACTTTTAAATCTGCAATATCGTATATTAAATCTACATCACAAACTTGATCTCTTGCTTCTTGTAAGAAACTTGCTTTTGAAGCAGCACTTACTAAGTTATCAGACATATTTTCAATATTAGAAGATAAAGAAGAGATATCATTTGCAACAGTTGAATTTTTCTGTGTTGCTTGATCTAGATTAGTAATGGCATCATTTATTTGTATGATTGCATTTTGTTGCTCTTCAGATGATACTGCAACTTCTTTAATAAGATTTGTTGTATCGTCAATATTTTCATTTAGATGTTTATATCCATTTATCATATCTGTTGAAACACTTTTACCATTATTGGCTTTTTCTGTAGCTTTTTCAACTAATGCTTTAATCTCATTTGCGGCTTCTGCACTTCTTGAAGCAAGGTTTCTAACTTCTTGTGCAACTACAGCAAAGCCTTTACCTGCTTCTCCTGCTGTTGCTGCTTCAACTGCTGCGTTTAATGATAAGATATTTGTTTGGAAAGCTATTTGATCAATAACTTCTATCGCTTCATTAATTGATGAAACTTCTTCCACAATTTGATCCATAGCTTCAGATGTTGAAAGTGCTAGTTGTTCACCTTTTGATGCAGAATTTGTTACATCTGATGCAAGATTTGACATTTTTGCAGTATTGTGTGTATTTCCTTTAATTTGTGCAGTGATCTCTTCTAAAGCTGCTGCTGTTTCTTCTAGTGAAGCAGCTTGAGTATTAGATGATGATGAAAGACCAGATGCTGCATCACTTAATGTATGTGTATTATTATTTAAATGTTCACCTGTATTCATAATCATAGCAAGTATTTCTGAAGTATTATTTCCTACAAGTTTAATACCTGCTGTAACAGCTCCTAAATCACCATAAATACCTTTATCATCTATTTTAAAGTCATATTTTGATTGACTATAGTTTCTAAGAGTATCATTGATCTTATCAAGAGTTTCTTTTACTTTTTTTATCATAAAGTTAAGGTTTGATTTCATAGCTTCAACATGAGGATTTGAAGCTGTAGCTTTAACTTCATAAACAAAAAAACCATTTGCTGTTTTTTGTAAAACATCATTTGTTTCGTTAATTACAATCTCATCTTGTTTTAAGTCAGCTCTTACTTTATCCATATATTGATTAAATAGCTCTGCAACTTCACCTATTTCATCTTTTGTTTTAACTTCTAATTTAAAATCATCTTTTAGTTCTGCTGATTCTAATAATTGTCTAAATCCCTCTTTTAAACCATCTATTGGTTTTGTTGCACGATTTACAACATAGAAAATAATACCAATAGTTAACCAGCCTAATAGAGTAGAAGCGATGATAATATTTTTAATAATACTATTTAAACTTTCATCCGAACTTTTTAAAGAGAAGGTTAAATCCATAACACCAATAACATCACCTTCTGCTTGATTTGCATGACATGCTAAACAATCTTTTGTTGCAATCATTGGTTTTATCATTCTGAGATTATGACCTTTGTCATTATCTATTTCAAGAACTTGGTCTTTTTTTGTTTTAAATGATTGTAATATTATAGTGTCTTTTGTAAATTTAGAACCTGGAGAATACATATCTATTAAAGGTTGACTTTTTGCAATAGTTAAATTTTGTACACCTTTAATAGCTCTTGCTTCCTCTTCTGCTTTTTTAATTTGAACAGAATCTCCTGTATTCATAGCATTTCTAAGGCTTTGAAACATTGCACTATTTAACATATTTAAATTATCTTTAGTTTTTATTATGTTATCTTCACTAACTTTTGTAACAGTTGAAACTAAGACAGCTAAACTGCTTAGTGTCATTAATATAAACATCCAAAATAATATTTTTCTACTGATAGTTTTATTTATAAAATTCAAAATTATCTCCTACAATTATATATTCAATGTTGAAAATATAATATTTTCAATATCTTTTAAGTTTTCGAAAGGTTTTTCAATATATCCATCAGCATTTAACTCTTTTGCTTTATTAGATTTCTTCTCTGTGCTATATGCTGTCATTAAAATAACTTTTGTGGATTGATTGTTTTGTTTTATTTTTTCTAGTAATTGAAGACCATCTACTGTGGGCATCATAATGTCTACTAATATTAAATCGTAGGATTCATTAATTGCCGTACTTAAGGCAATCTCAGGGTTTGAGTTAGTTGTTACAGTTACTTTACCAGATCTATTTAAGAATCTTTCAAGTACATCAAGAATACTTATTTCATCATCTACTATCATTATTTTTTTCATTTGTAAACCTCTGAGATAAATTATATAATAATTTTATTAAAAACTAGATTTTGCAATTTTTATTTCAAAAATCGCACCATTTTCACTATTAAAAGCTTCAATTGTAGAATCTATATGATCATCAATTATTTTTTTTGCAATACTAAGTCCAACCCCCATACCTGAGGAGTCTTTGGTTCCTTTAAAAGGTTGAAATAGATCTTCTAAAATGTTATCATCTATCCCTCCTGCATTATCTTCAAAACAAACAGTGATATATTTTTCATCTTCTGATATATCTATATCCACCCTACGGTCTTCAAAATTTGCAATTTTAATTAACTCATCAAGGGCATTATTTATTATTATAATCCAAACTTGCTCTATTCTTTGTTTTTGAACACAAGTATTAAATTCTAACTTATTTTTATCCATAGTAATATCAAACTTTTCCTTATTTATATACAGATTCGATATATATTTAAACTTATTCCAAACTAATGTAGAAGCAGTAATTAAAGTAGAATAAATATTTGTTTCTTCACATTCTAAATTTTTTTGTGTAGAAATTTCTTTCATAGAGTTTACTATATTTTCAACTCTAGTTATACCTTCAATTATTTTTTCTAAAGATTGAGTTAAGTTTTTACTTGTATTCTTCTCTGTAATATCTTCTATATCATATCGCATAATCTCTGCATTTGCTTTGATGTATGTCAAGGGAGTATTTATCTCATGAATTATACCAGCAGCTAGTTTTCCTGTAGCACTAAACTTTTCATTTTCTAGTAGCTGTTCTAAATGCTTTTTCTCTTCTATAACAAGTTGTTGTTTTAATAAAATAGGCTCTAATATATCTTGTATAGTAGATAATAGTTCTTTCATATCTATAGGTTTTGTAACAAATTTCGAGACACCGACATCTATAGCTTTGAATAAAAATTCATTTTCTTTATGGGCTGTTGTAATTATTATTGGAACTTGTTTATTTAGTTCTCTTATTTTAAAAGACATATCTAAACCATTCATTTTTGGCATATTTATATCTGTTATTACTATATCTATATTATTTTTATTTTCTATAAAAATATCTAGACCTGCTTCTCCATTTTCGGCTAAAAGCAGTTCTTTAAAAATTCCTTTGAAGGATATAGATACCATATTTCTTAATAAATCTTCATCCTCAACATATAAAATAGTAAAATTATTTAACATATATAATTCCAATCAATAAACATATTTGAAGTTTATACATGGTATTATAAATATTCTAAATAAACAATATAATAAAAGAATATAAATGATCGTAGGAATTGAAGGTAAAGTCGAAAAAAAAGAGCCCACATTTGTTCATATAAATGTAAATGGCCTTATTTATGAGGTTTTTGTCTCTTTAAATTGTAGTAGTGCAATTATAGATAATAATGTTAAATTAAATACTACACAAATCATAAAAGAAGATAGTAATAATCTATATGGTTTTTTAGATATTAATGAAAAAAAGCTATTTGATACAGTTATCAAAATAAATGGAGTAGGTCCAAAAGTTGCTCTTGCAATTTGTAGTACATTTACACCAAGTAGTTTTGCTCAAATAGTTCAAACAAATGATATAAGTATGTTAAAAAGAGTACCTGGAATTGGTCCAAAAGGTGCTAGTCGTATTTTAGTTGAGTTAAGTGGATTTGTTATTTCAAGTGATGATTTAAGTGATAGTTTAAATAAAAGTGCATTTGAAGCTTTACAAGCTTTAGAATCTCTTGGATTTAAAAAAGATCAAATAAATAAAGCCTTAAGTTCTTGTACTGCAACAGATACTGCTAGTTTAGTAAAAGATGCATTAAAAAAGTTACAAAAATAAATTTAGAATAGAGAATATGATACATAAAAAAATAATTGCAGTGATATTTGGGTCAGCTAGTTTTGAACATGAAATAAGCATAGTTAGTGCTATTGCTATGAAAAAAGTTTTAGACAATGAATTGTTATATATATTTATAGATAAACATAGAGAGTTTTATCTTATTCCAACAGATATAATTAAATCAAATTTATTTAGTAGTGGTGATTATAAAAAGTTTGATAAATTAGAATTAAACAATGATGGTTTTGTTAAAAAAAGTTTATTTGGTACTAAAAAAATAGAGTTTGATGTAGCACTTAATTTAGTTCATGGTGGTGATGGAGAAGATGGTGTTTTAGCTGGTTTATTTAAATTTTATAATATCTCGTTTATTGGACCTCGAACTGAAGCTAGTGTGGTAAGTTGTAACAAATATTTAACAAAATCATATCTAAAAAGTTGTGATGTTAAATCAATTGATTATGAATATTATAATAAAAATGATAAAATAGATATTGATAATTTTCCAGTAATTATAAAACCAGTTAGATTAGGTAGTAGTATTGGTATATCAATTGTAAAAGATAAAAAAGAGTTAGATTATGCTTTAGATGTTGCTTTTGAATTTGATGATGAAATAATTATTGAACCATTTATTCAAGGTATAAAAGAATATAATTTAGCTGGAACCAAAATAGATGGAGAGTTTAATTTTTCTATAGTTGAAGAGCCTGCTAAAGAGCAGTTTTTAGATTTTGAGAAAAAATATTTAGATTTTAATAGAACTTCTCAAGTATTAAAAGCAGATATCTCTGATGATCTTGAAGTTAAATTAAAAGAGAATTTCAAAAAAGTTTATAATAGTTTTTTTGAGGGTGCTTTAATTAGATGTGACTTTTTTGTATTAGATAATGAAGTATTTTTAAATGAGATAAATCCGATACCAGGAAGTATGTCAAATTATCTTTTTGATGATTTTAATAGTATTTTAATAAGATTAGCAAATAGTTTGCCAATCTCAAGAGAAATTATTATAAACTACGATTATGTAAATAAAATACAAAGTGCAAAGGGGAAGATTTAATATGGAAAATATTAATTTAGAACTAAGTGATTTAAAAGAAATTTATAATTATATTAGTGAATCTATATTAATAGTTGATTCTAAAAAAAATATTGTATTAATCAATCAAACTGCATTAAAAAGATTTGAAGCTGAAGAGGAAGAACTTCTTTATAAAAGTATAACAGAGTATATCCCTTTAGAGTTTCAAGAAAGTATATTTGAAACAATTACAAATAGAGATGATAGTTATTTTGAAGTACTTCTTAAAAAAGCAAAAGGTGAGCTTTTCCCTGCCTTTGTAAGTGGACAATCATTTCCTTTAAAAGATGAAACTTATGGTATTTTAACTATTGTAGATGTTTCAGAACTAAAAGAACAAGAGCAAGAAAAAGTTAAAAAGTTAAAGTCTCATATTATAAACCAAGCTACATCTCATGCTCAAAAAGAGAGTGAGATAAAAGGTCAAACTGCAACTGAAGTGATAGCTTTACAAGAAGAACTTGCACAAGCTAAACATGAACTATTTATGCTTGAAAGAAAAGTAACTCTTTTTGAAAGAGAAAATCATATCTTAAATACACAATGTGAAAAGATACAAGAAGATGCTTTTAGTTTTGAACAAGTACTAGATAGAGAAATAGCACTAGCAAAAAGATATCAAAGAAAATTTTCTTTAGCAATTGTTGCAATTGATGATTATAAAAACTTTTCAGAGCAAGTTAATAGTGAAGCAAAAAAAGAGTTAATTTTAAGAGCATTTAAAAAGCATTTTAGAAGTACAGTTAGAACTACAGATGTTATTTATTATGAAAATAGTGGACTTTTTTATCTAATTCTTCCTAATTCTACAGATGTAAATATTACAGACTTAGTAAATAGACTATTACATGCAAAAAGAATTGATACAAAAATTGTTGTAAGATTTAACTGTGGTATGGCTCACTTTTATGAGCATGATGCAAGAGAAAATTTAATTTATAGAGCTAAGAAAAGTTTAGAAGAAAATATAAAAGAGAACGATTATGTTAGAAGTAAGTAAAAAAATCACCAAACTTGTAGGTCAAACTAATGCTAAGTATGATCTTATAAAAGAGGGTGATAAAGTTCTTGTTGGTTTTAGTGGTGGTAAAGATTCTTTAACATTACTTCATACATTAAAAAGAATGCAAAGTAAGGCTCCATTTAAATTTGAGTTTAAAGCTGTAACTATAACTTATGGTATGGGTGAAGAGGTTCAGTTTTTAAATGATCATTGTAAAGCACATGATATAGAACATGAGATAATTGATACAGAGATATTTGATATATCAAAAGAGAAAATTAGAAAAAATAGTTCTTTTTGTTCTTTTGTTAGTCGTATGAGAAGAGGTTATCTTTATACTCATGCACTTGATAATGGTTTTAATAAATTAGCTTTAGGACATCATTTAGATGATGCTATGGAAAGTTTTTTTATGAACTTTTTTTATAATGGTAGTATGAGAAGTATGCCACCTGTTTATAAAGCTGAAAATGGTTTGATGGTAATAAGACCTCTTATTATGTGTAGAGAGCGACAACTAAGAGCATTTGCCGAAGCTAACTGTATAGATGTAATTGGAGATGAAGCTTGTCCTGCTATGAGAATAGATATAAAAATGCCACATGCAAGACAAAATGCTAAAGAACTTTTAGAAAAGTTAGAAGTTGAAAATCCTAATATTTTTGTATCTATGAGAGCTGCATTTGAAAATTTTCATCCAAATACCTTTTTTGATAAAGATAATTTAGATAAAGAAGAATAGTGAATTTACAAAGTAGATAATTTGATTATCTACTTTTAATTTTTAATTCGTTTATTAATCTATTTGTATTTTTTATACTAACAAAAATTGTTGCAAATAATAAAATAAATGCCATAACTATAGAAACAATAACAGCATTACTTGTTGATATTTTAGCATCTGTTCTACTTGGTTTTTTTGCTTTATCTTTTTCTTTTGTAGTTTGTTTTTTATTTTCAAAACCACCTTTTGGTGTAATACCTTCTCTTATAATAGTATGACCAACACCTCCATCAAGAATAACTTGATATTTAACTTTAGGTATATCTATTGTTAATTCACTACTACTTGGAAGTCTTTTTTGAAACAGTATTTCATCTGAATCTAAAGCTTTTACTTTAACTAAAGCACCTGTTGCACTTTCTCCTGTACTAAATTCTCCTATAATAGTTATAGTTCCATCTTCATTATCTAGTAAGTTTAATAGTAATGAATGGGAATATAAAAATATAGGTAATAAAAATAATAATGTATAAATTTTTTTCATATATAACCTTTTTTAATTTTTTATCCAAAATAGTTTAGCTTCATCTCTATTTTTTGGTAGTTTATTAGATATGTAAATAAATAATAATCCAAATAATAATAAAGCTAAATCTACACTAAATATATATATCATACCTTCTTTTATTAATTTTATTGGATTAAAGCTAGAGCTTAAAGTATGAACTAAAACACAAAGTATAAATATACTTCCTCCAATAAAAAAGAACTCTTTTGAAGCTTGATATGAGTTTATTCTATAAAATGACCAAAATAGGGTAAATAACCATATATTATAAAATATCCCTTGTTGCCATAAAACTCTATTTTCTAAATTAAACGGTAAGAGCCATTGTAATAAAAATAAAACAGCTGTTGCTGGAATTATACCTACCATAGTAGCTAAAGAGAATTTACTTACCCAATGATAAAAGGTGATTTTATTTTCAAACTTTTTTGCTTTTTTTTCTAACCATAACATCACTCCAGATCCAATAGCAATGGCACAAAACATCATAATAATAGCAATAATAATTCTTGAAATAGTATCTATTCCAAATAAGAAGTGTAAGAAAAACAATCCTTCAGCTACAAATACAGGCCAAACATTATCCATCACTTTTTTATTTTTTATTAGTTGTGCTGTTGTAGCATCTAAAGTAATAGTAGGTTTGTTAAAAATTCCAGCATTTAAAAATGGTTTGTATGGGTTATATCCTATTATTTCTACCCTTGCTGTTTTATCATTCCAGTTTACAAGTTTAACTTGCTTTAAATCAAGCTGTGGGTTAATTTGTTTTGCTTTTATTAGTAGTTCATTTAGTGGTAGCATTTTAGCTTTTTTATTTAGTTTTTTTATAGGCTTACTTTGAGAAAATAGTACTGTTCCTACTACTTTATCAATAGAGTTTGCTTTTCCTTTTGTTAATATTTGGGACATAGGAGAGGCACTGATTAATCCAAGATTCATAACTGCACCACTAATGGTTATTAATAAAAGAGGGATAAATAACCAAGAAAGTACTTTTACATGAATTTTTGAAAAAATAGCTTGTTGGTTTTTACCTTTATTTTTAAATTTCATTATAATTATTAAAATAAAACCAGTAATAATTAAAACCATAACTCCTATGGCAACAAAACCAAAAGATAATCTACCAACTATTTTTAAAGGTGCTCCATAATGTAGTTCATTTAAAAATGAAGCAAGGTAAGATTTATTTTTATCTTCATTATTTAACTTTTCTTTAGTTAGGGGATTAAAAGCAATAGGCTTAGCAAATCTATGAGAAATAATTAAAGCTGGATCTCCCATATTTCCTGGTAAATTTAGTAAAATATCATCTTTAGGAAAGTTAGGGTTTTTTAATACTTCATCTATCATAGAGTTATAATCTATTTTTGTAATTTCTACTTTTTGAATATATCTTGATGGTTTTTCCCATGTTTGAATATATGGTAATAATATGGCAAATATTCCAAAAAATATAGAAATATACATAAACATTGAAAAAATTATCCCTATTGCTGTATGAACTCTAAATAATCTTTGTTTAAATAGTTTTGATTTTGATTCTTTCATCAGATACCTTAATAGAGAAAATAAAGTGCAATACAAAAGATTGTACAAGGGATTAAAAACTTTAGTAAAGCACTAAGTTTTGAATGTGATAGTACTATCCATGTAGCATATATAGCCCAAACAAAAGTATTGAACATAATTGATATTATGGCTGATTGTTTAACTTCTAAAGGTAATAATAAAGCTAAAAGAGTCATACCTAAATATGCAACAAGTAAACCGCCAAAAATGGCGGTTATTATTCTAAATAATCCTATTTTTTTCCCTGATTGTTCTGGGGTAGCTAAAGATGTGTATATTTGTTTAAACATCTATTTTTTAAAATTTATAGCTAAGGGCAGCTACTATTGTTCTTCGAGTACCTGCTGTTGCTCTTGTTGATCTAGCTGTTTGAGCATATTCTTCATCTGTTAAGTTTTGTATATTTAAATTAGCTTGCCAGCTACCTTTTTTATATCCTATTGTTGCATTATATATCATATTTGAATCAATTTTTATAGTATTTGTATCATTTGCATATCTCGAACCTATATATCTTACACCAGCTCCTACATGCATATTAGGAAGACCAAGTGCTTTAAGATTATATGTGGTGAAAATATTTGCACTATGTTTTGGTACACCCGCTAAATCTTTACCTGCATTAGTAGATTTATCTTCTGTTCTAGTATATCCATAAGAAGCTATTAGTGACCAACCAGAGCTTATCTCTCCTGTTAAGTCTAGCTCAATTCCACGGCTTTCTTGTTTTCCACTTGATACTGAAAATAGTGTATTATTAGGGTCAGTCATTGCTACATTTTCTTTTTGAATTTTAAATAGTGCTGTTGTTAGATTAAAGTTACTATCAAATAGTTTTTGTTTGATACCTACTTCATATCCTTTTCCCTCTTCTGGGTCTAAAATCTTTCCACTACTATTGGTAACTGTTTGAGGATTAAATGACTCTGAAAAATTTGTATAAAGAGTTGTTTGAGGAGTGATTTTATATACTAAACCTAGTTGAGGAAGTAAAGCATCACTTTTTTCATTGTTTTTTGGGTCTACTTTATCATATCTTAATGCTGTACTTAAAATCACTTTATCTGTGATATCGATACTATCTTGAATAAATCCTCCATATCTTTTTATTTCATCTTCTTCATTTAAATATTTATTAGCATTAGGATGATCACTAAGTGATGTAAGAGATTCATAACTAATATTTGATAGGTCTATTGTATAAGGTTGGGTTAAATCCACATAACCTACATATTCATAGTCTGATTTTCTAGCATCAATTCCTGCACTAATTCTATGTCTAGTATTAGCTATTTCTAACTCTTTATTTGCAGTATATTGAATAGCATGTTCATTAGCTTCTCTTTTTTGTGTTGCAAAAAACTTTGTGATTTGATTTGTAGTTTCATTGTATCCAAATGGCATATGTACGTTTGGATTATCTATTTCATAATCAACGTATCTATATTTAAATAAAGAGTTCCAAGAATCAAAATTACTAGCAAGATCAAAACCTATAATTTTTTGTTCTTTATATAGTTTTTCATCTGGATGTGATGTTACTGTTTTAGAAGGTGCAGCTAAAGTACCATCACTTTTTATAAAAGTACCAAAATCTGAATGTTTTGTTTCATCTAAATATTCAGCACTTAGAGTAAATGTATGGTTATCGTTTATATCATATGCTAAACTTGGGGCAATAAAAAATCTATCTTCATCAAAGTTATAATCTTTTACCCCTTCACCTTTTTTATATATTGATACAACCCTATATCTTAAAGATTCATCTTCATTTAGAGCTCCACCAATATCTATTTTAGGACTATATGAATTGTTTGATGTTAATTCCATCTCTATGTTTATATGATCCTCTTTTAGAGGTTTTTTCTTTACTAGGTTTATTAATCCTCCTGGGCTTGATTCCCCAAATTGTAAAGAATCTGGACCTTTTAAAACTTCTATTCTTTCTAAATTAAAAATCTCTGGATATGCAATTGCATAATCTATACTAAACCCATCTCTTAACATAGGAACACCAGAAAAACCTCTAATTGCAAACATGTTTTGTCTTCCGTGGTCATCTCCTTGATATAAAGTACTTGATGACATGGTAATAATATCACTTATAATTTGTGGTCTATAATCTTCTATAAAATCTTCATTAAAAATTTGAATAGATTTAGCTGTATCTTCTAAACTTATATTGTTTCTTGTAACTGTAGGTTTTTCTTTACTTAAATAATCAGATGATGTTTTATCTATAACTGTTATTTTTTCTAATTTATTTGCTTCGTCTTGTGCTAGAAGTGATGAACTTGCTAGAAGTAAAGTACAAAGTGTAATAGATAAGTTTTTATGTAAATATCTTTTTTTCATTAAATTCTCCGTTGTTTTGGAGAATAATATCATTTATGATTGTGATTATCAATATTATGAGTGTCAAGAAAGGGAAAAAAATGTATTAAAAAAGGAAAAGCTTTGAAATTATACAAATTCTTTTTTATAATTACTTGGTGTTATAGCAAAATATTTAAAAAATATTTTACTGAAATTTCCAGAATGTTTATATCCTACTTTTAATGCTACTTCTTTTACACCAAAATCTTTTTGAAGTAGCTCTTTTGCACTTTTCATTCTGTGGTTTTGTAGCATCTCATAAATAGTCATACCATAATAAGCTTTGAAATCTTTTTTTAAATAACATTCATTTATAGCAGATTTATAAGCTATCTCTTTTATGGATAGGGGTTTATGATATTCGTTTAAAATAATATTTTTTGCTTTTTCAAGTGAATTTATTTTATTTGTATCTAAATTTAAATTTGCAACTTTATTTAAACTATTTGCAGTTTTTTCAATAGTATAGTGTATCAAGTCAGTAGTTTTTGATTCTAAAGAGAGGTTTTTAAATAAATTTTCATAAGATTTTTCATCTTTATTTAGATAGTTTAATATCTCAAATTGTTTAGGATCAATCTTTCCTTCTTGAAAAATAGCATAACTGTTTTTTTTAACTTTTTCTTTATATTTTTCTATATTTTTAAGTGGTTGGGCTAGTTGGAAAAAAAGTTCTTCTTTCATACCTATACTTAAAGTGGTATAACATTTATTTTTAGTTAAAGAAGTTTGAACACTAAATTCATTGGAAGCTAAAGCTATAAGAAAGTTATTGTTTTTTAGAAGTAGTTCTTTATTATCTTTATAAATAAAAGGTATTTTTTCTGCTAAATTAAAAATAAAAACAGTTGAAGACACATCACTTTCTTCAACTAAAATAGTATCTTCTTTAAGTATAAAACTACGGGCAAAAAAAGCAATACCATTTCCCATATCATACCAAATAGAAAAGCCTTTTCCTAACTCTTTTTTGATTGTTCCTATATATACTTCTCTTGAAAAGGGGTGGTCTATTTTTTTTACTATATCTATTAGTTCGTTATAGTTTATTTTATTTGCTATACTCATAAATCGCATTGTACATTTTTTTCAATAAAAAGAGAGAAAAAATAAGTAAATCTTATAAAAATAGGAGCTAAAAGTATAATAGTAGTTTGAAATTTAAAAGTTTATTTTATATAAAGGGTAAAAGTTTAAAATTCTCTTTTATCCCATAATATTATTTTATTTCTACCTGAATGTTTTGCTTCATAAAGTAGTTTATCTGCTTCTGTTATAGTTTCTTCAATAGAGTTATTCTCAGAACGTAACTGAACACCAGCACTAAAAGTAATTTTTAATTTGATATCTTTATATATAAATTTGTTTTTTGTAATTACACTTTTTATTCTTGTTATATATTTATCAAGTTCTATTTTTTCTTTATATTGTAATGCAACAACAAACTCTTCACCACCATATCTTCCAACAATATCTGTATCTCTTGTTAGTTTTAAAAGTAGTGATGCAAATGTTTTTAATACAGCATCTCCACAATCATGACCATAATTATCATTAACTTTTTTAAAGTGATCTATATCAAAAAATACTATTGCATAATTTTTATTATCTCTTTTATAGCCATTTTCAAACTTTCTAATCTCTTCTTCATAAGTTTTTCTATTTAAAGCGCCTGTTAAAAAGTCTTTTGTACTTTGTAGTTTCGTTTCTTTTAATTCTTTTTCTAATATTTTAACTTTTTTTTCTAGTTCTGTTACTTCATTTTTACCATCTTCAAGATTTTTACTAACACTAGTCATCTCATTTTCTATAGTGATTGCTGCTTGTACAAGTTTTGTTTGAAGTTGATTTAGTTCCTCTTTTGTTGAGTTTGCCATATTTATTGATTTGATTTGATTTTTTATACCAGATACATTAGTTGAACTATCTTTACTACTATCTATTGCATCACTTAAGTATTTATTCATCAAACTTATTAGTCTTGCAATATCAGCAGTTTTTTGTGCAACGATCTTTTTATCTACTTCAAATCTTTTTTCAATAAACTTTTCCATTTCTTGTTGAATAGAGTCTTCAAATATTAATGATGGTGAATCTCCAATTTTTATACAAAAAGATTTTAAATCGTCATTTATACTTAAAGATATAGAAGGGTGTAAAGACTCTTGGATAAGTTTTGACATATTTTGGATATTTGTTTTAGGTGTTCTTTGGATTAAAATATCAATTAAGTCATATATTGATTCTATTTTAGTTATATTACTTTGCTTTATCTCCTCTTTTGAGATTTTACATAAAGCTTTTTTAAAATAATCACACTCTTTTGTTGATAGTCTAAAATGATTTGCTATTCTACAAAATTCATCATGATATGCTTTTGGTGTAGGGTCAATTTTTAATTTTGATAGGTTATTTATAGTTTGTGTTGATACCTTTAAAATATTATCATCCATAGTTTTACCCTAAGATTTTTTTTACAATCTCGTTGATTCTTTTTCCATCGGCACTTCCACCAACTTTTTCTTTGGCTGGATTCATCACTTTACCCATATCTTTCATTGAAGTTGCTCCAACTTCACTAATGATATCTTTTATAATTGTTTCTAGTTCTTCATCGCTTAATTGTTTTGGAAGATATAGTGAATATATATCTATTTGATTTTGTTCATTTTCAACTAAATCTTCTCTTGAAGCATCTTTAAATTGAGAGATTGCTTCTTCTCTTTGTTTTATACCTTTTTGGATAAGTTTTATTATATCATTATCATCAAGTTCTACTCTTTGGTCAACTTCTATTTGTTTTATCATAGTGTTTATTGATCTAATTGTATCTCTTTTTAATATCTCTTTAGCTCTCATTGCTTCTTTTAAATCTGACTTTAGTTGCTCTTTTAATGACATCTTATAGTTTCCTATTTATAATTTTATTATTTATCATTATAACAAATGTAATATTAACTATATATTTGTTAATGAAATAAATGATAAAATGGTTTAAATTACTTTTAAATAATTAAATTATTTAAAAGTCTAAAAGACTAAATTATGAATATAAATACAAATACGTTACTTAATATTTTAGCACCAAAACTAAATGATACTATAAAAGAAAAAGTTGATAAGTTAAGTGTAGATAGTAAAATAAATTTAGATTTAGTTGCAAAAGACAAGAATATACAAACACTTATAACAAGTCTATTTAAAGATATATCTACTGGTGTTCAAACAAAAGATAGTGTATCTAATCTTTTACAAAACTCTCAATCTTCGTTAAGTTTTAAAAACTTATCTGATGATATTAAAACTCTTTTAAAGTTTATTCAAAATAATCCAGAAATAAATAGTAAACTAACTACGCAGGTAAATGTCTTAAAAGAATCTCTTTTGGACTTAAGTAAGATTGATAACAATAATTTAAAAAATAATATATCAAATAGTGGTATTTTCTTAGAATCAAAACTATTACAACAAAGTATTCCTATATCTAAAAATATATCACAAGTTATATTTCTTTTAACAGATCAATTAAATAATAAGTCATTAAAAAATATTGATCAAAATATCAGTATGATTCAAAAACAAACAGAACAACTTATTTCAAATTCAAGTATCCCAAAAGATATAAAAGTAGAGATAAAAAATGCTGTTGCAAACTTACTGAGTGATATTAAAAATTTATTATCAAATCAACAGGCAAGCCAAAATATATCTACAACTCCAAAAGATATGCAAGCTTTACAATCTAATACCCTAAAACAACCATTATCTTTAGAAAATATTCAAAGTGCTATAAAAAATATAGAACAAAAACTACAAACAAATAATATAAAAAGTGAAATTGTAAATAATCTAAAAGAGTTACTTTTAAATACTAAAGAGATAAGCCTCCCAAATAAAATAGAACTAATAAATACTATTGATAAACAAGCACAACAAATAATCTCAAAGCCTAATATACCTCAAGATATAAAATTAGAGATAAAAAATGCTATTGAAAATCTTTTAAGACAAGTAAGAGTTAATATTCCAACTCAAAACTTAACTCAGAATTTACAAACTCAACAAACTATACCAAACACTCAAGTTAATCAAAATACCCAAATGCAACAATCTTTAGCAAATACCCAAAATTTAACTCAAAACCTTCAAACACAGCAGTCTTCACAAGGTGCTCAACCTGCACAAGCCCAAAATATTCAAACACAGCAAATACAACAAAATTTATCAACGAAACTAGAATATTTAAATTCGAGTATAAAAAACTTAGAGCAAAAACTAGATAGTAGTAATATTAAAAATGAAATAGTAAATAATTTTAGACAATTAGTAGTTAGTGTAAAAGATCAATTATCAAATAATCTAAACAATTTAAAACCTCTACTTTCATTAATAGGTCAAAAGATTGATAATACAAATTTGGATAGTAGTTTAAAAAGTGGTTTTAAAAATGACTTACAAAATATATCTACACAACTAAAGTCTTTAGAGCAAATTAAAAGTCCACAACAACAATTACCAGTATTACAAAATATGTTATCTAATTTAAAAGTAATTGATACAAATATAGAAAGTGCATTTTTAAGAATGCCTCAAGATATGAATCAAACTATGCCAAAGAATCTAACAGCAGATTTAAAAAGTATTATTTTACAAGTACAAGAACAAATAGAAGCTTCAAAAGAGGCTCCTAGTAAAGAACTTAAAGCTACTATTGATAAGGTTAGTTCACAAATAGAGTTTTTTCAATTAGCTTCATACGCTTCTAATTCTAATCATACTTATCTGTCTTTTTTACAAGATGAGATTGAAGATGCTGATGTTAAATTTAATAAAACAAAAGAAGATGGCTTTTCTTGTCAAATAAATTTAACACTAAAAAAGTATGGAGATTTGAAAGTATTGTTGTTATTAGATGCAAAAAGTAATCTAAATATGAATATTGGTATAGAAAATAGTGATTTTAAACAAAAAGTACAGAATAATTTGCAAAAATTAAGATTAGGGATAAATGGTATAGGTTTATTATTACAAAATTTAAATATTTTTGATATAAATGAAAATAAACAACAAACACAAAATAATCCTTATAGTTCTGGTGCAGGACTAGATTTTGGATTGGATATAAAAGCGTAAGATATGGTAGAGAAACAGTTTATAAAAAAAGCAGCAGCATTAAAATATGATAAAGAAAATGACTATGCGCCTAAACTTACTGCTCAAGGTACTAAAGAAACTGCAAATAATATTATCAAAATAGCAGAACAAAATGGTATTCCTATCAAACAAGATGAAGATTTAGTTAATATGTTAAGTCAAATAGAATTAAACCAAGAGATACCAGTAGAACTTTATAAAGCTGTTGCAGAAGTTTTTAGTTTTATATATGGTATTTCAAACGAAGAAGACAATAGTGAAGAAACAACTTTCAAATAAGTTAGTTTTATTTTATAATAATTTATACCCCTATAGGAGCCAATATATCTCTTCTAAAAGAAATACTGTAACTATTGGTATAGGTGGAAATATAGGTGATGTACAAAAAAGGTTTAAAAAACTTTTTAATATGTTACAAAATGACGCAAGGTTTTTTATAAAAGAAACTTCTCCTATGCTTCAAAACCCACCATTTGGCTATATAAATCAAGATGATTTTATAAATGCTATTATAGTATTAAAAACAGATTTAAGTGCTTTTTCATCCCTTAGAGCTTTTCAAAGATACGAGAATAGGTTTAAAAGAACTAGAAGTTTTAAAGATGCTCCTAGAACTTTAGATATAGATATAATCTTTTTTAATAACTTAAAAATGAAAACAAAAGATTTGATTTTACCTCACTATGGATATAAACAAAGGGACAGTGTACAGATACCTTTGAGTTTTGTTTTGTCAGTTTAGATATGATAAAATCAAATTCAAAATATATAAAGGTTTTTATAAAATATGTCAGCTAAGAATAATCAGGTATTAAAAGAGATTATAAATAATTCATGGAGTGGTATTGGTATAATTGATAAAACTAGTAAGTTTATATTTGTTAATGAAGCTTTTAAACCAATATTAGGTTTCAGTAGAGATGAATTACTCGACTTGAGTTTTGAGAGTTTACTTTTAGATAAATATAAAGATGGCTTTGAAGAATTACTTGTAAAAAATATTGAAAGTGAATATTCAAACAATATGATTGTTGGGTGTCTTAGAAAAGATAAACAAATAGTATATCTGGATATATCTATACACCTTATGTCTAATAAAAAATATATTGTTATAAACGTAAATGATATAACAAAAAATATCTCTGACCATGAAACATTTGATAAGTATGTAATCCAACTACATGTAGATAAAGAAGGTATTATAAACCAAGTTAGTGAAGCTTTTTGTAGGTTTACATTATTTACTAGTGAAGAGTTAATTGGTAAACATTATAATACTTTAGTTCATAAAGATATAAATGAAGATGAACTTGAAGATAAAATATGTACAGCAATAAAAGAAGATACTCAATGGACAGGAGTTATTGCTAGTAAAAATAAACATGGTGATAATATTTGGGTTGATGTTATTATAAAATCTATTAAGAATAAATATGGAGATACTACAGGTTATTCTGCTGTTATGTTTGATATAACAAATGAGATAAACCTACAAAAAAGTACAGAAGCTTTAGAAGAAACTATAGTAGATAACGAAGCAAAACTAGAAATAATGACAGATACCATGAGAACAGTTGCTCATGAGTGGAGACAACCTTTAAATACTATATCTTTAGATGCTCAAAATTTATTAGTATCTTATATTCTTATGGATGAAAAAGTATCAAAAGATGAAGCTGTTCCTGTATTAGAATCTATGCAAAAAAATATTGAAGGTTTATCAAGTATTATTAGTAAGTTTCAATATATTACAGAATTTAGAGCAGATAAAAAAGATATAGTAGTAAATGATTTATGTAAAAAAGCTATAGATGAATCTTATGTAAGTAAAGATATCGTAAATTTTCAATCATTAGTTAATGAAAATATCAAAACCTATGATGAGCCAGTTATAAAAGCAATAGTTTCTATTTTAGATAATGCTCAAGATGCAATAAATAAAAGTCAAACTGAAGATGAAAAATTTATAGATTTTAAGGTTGTAAAATTAAAAGATAATGTTTATTTTGAAATATCAAACAATGGTGGACATATATCAAATGATGTGATTGATAAAATTTTTGCACCATATTTTAGTACCAAAGAGATAAAAAATGGTGTGGGTCTTAGCTTATATATTTCGAAGATGATTATAGAATTTCACTTAAAAGGTAAAATTAAAGTTATAAATAAAGACAAAGATATAGTAGAATTTACTATAACATTACCTCTATAAGGAAATAAAATATGATAATAATACCTGCACGATTAAATAGTAGTAGATTTGAAAATAAAATATTAGTAGATATTATGGGTCTACCAATGGTTATTAGAACTGCAAAACGAGTAGAAGTATTAGACAAAGTAGTAATCGCTACAGATTCTCAAGAAGTTATAGATTTAGCTAAAAAGTATGATGTTGAGGCAGTTTTAACTTCAACTTCTCATCAAAGTGGTACAGATAGAATAAACGAAGCTGCAAGTATATTAGGTCTTAAAGAGGATGATGTTGTAGTTAATGTACAAGCAGATGAACCATTTATAGAACCAGAAGTTGTAAAAGCTGTAATTGATGAGGTTAAAAGCTTACAAAATGAAGATTTTAATATGGTAAGTTGTTATAAAAATATAAATTCTAATTTAGCAGACGATCCTAATCATGTAAAAGTAATTTGTGATGATCAAAACAATGCAATATATTTTTCAAGAAGTAAAATACCTTATCATAGAGATCATTATAATAATACAGCTTATAAAGGGCATTTAGGAATTTATGGTTTTACAAAAAGTAGTTTAAATCAGTTTTGTAATTTTGAGAGTTCTGTTTTAGAACAAACAGAAAAGCTTGAACAGTTAAGAGCTATTTCAAATGGAAAAAATATAAAAATGGTTGAGGTTGATTCAAAAAGTTTTGGTATTGATACAAAAGAAGATTTAGAAAATGCCTTAAAGATATTTGCTTGAAAAGATTAATATGAATAAAGATTTTTTAAAAGATATAAATATACTATATGTTGAGGACGAAGATGATGTTAGAGCCTTAACTGCCAATGTCTTAGATAAATTTTTAGGTAAGGTAGTAGAAGCCCAAAATGGTTTAGCAGGTCTTGATTTATTTGTAGAATATAACCGTAAAGAGATGGGCGAATTTAAATTTGATTTAGTTATTACAGATATAAATATGCCAAAAATGAACGGTTTAGAGATGATTGAAAAAATCCATCAACTAGATTATAGTATGCCTGTAATTATAACAACAGCACATAGTGATGCTAGCTTTTTAAAACAAGCAATAGATGCTAGAGTTAGAGGCTATGTAACAAAACCATTAAAAATGGATAAACTTATTGATACAATAGCAATAGCAGCTGAACCAAAATACTTAAAAGATAAACTTGAAAAGTTAAATAAAAAACTATACTTAGAAGTGGAAGAAAAAACACTAGAGCTTAGATCAATATTAGATTCTCAAGATAGTATGATTTTGGTTATAAATGAAAATAAAATATCTTCAGCAAATAAAACATTGTTGGATTTTTTTGGTTCAGATTCAATAGATAGTTTTATAAAAAATCAAAAATGTATAAAAGACTTTTTTCTACATAAAGAAAACTATTTTTATACCACAAGTGATGATTGGATAAATGAAATTATTCAACTAGAAGATATGAAAAGATTAGTTAGAATCAAAAGTGCTAGTGGTGAAGAGAGAATATTTAGGGTTTTTATAAAAACATTTTTTTATGAAACAAAACATTATGTAGTCTCTTTTACAGATATAACAGAAATTCAAGAATATACCTATGAGTTACAATATAAAGCAACACATGATAGTCTTACAAAATTATACAATAGACAAAAATTTAATGATGAGTTAAATAAAGAGATACTAAGAGAAAGTAGATATAAACACTCTTTATCTATGTTGATGTTTGATATTGATGATTTTAAAATTGTGAATGATACTTTTGGACATGATGTAGGTGATGTTGTATTAATTGAGATATCAAAAATTTTAAGAAAATCTATAAGAGTAACAGATTTTGCAGCAAGATGGGGTGGTGAAGAGTTTATGGTTTTATTACCTGAAACACCAATTGAAGATGCTATGACTATAGCTGAAAATATAAGAAAAAATGTTGAGGATTATCAACCTGATAATGTAAATTTACCTATAACTATAAGTATAGGAATTTCAAGTTTTGATGTGGGAATAGATACAAAAGATAGTCTTATAAAAAATGTTGATGTTGCTTTATATGAGGCAAAAGGTAGTGGTAAAAATAAAGTGGTAAAATATGAAAAGTAAAGTAGTTTCAAAAATTATAGGTGGTAAATATAAAGGTAGAGTTCTTGAATTACCCTCACTAACAGTCACAAGAAGTTCTAAGTCAATTTTAAAAGAATCCTTTTTTAATGTACTACAATTTGATATTATAGATACTTTATTTATTGAAGCTTTTGGTGGAAGTGGTGCTATAGGGCTTGAAGCACTTAGTCGTGATGCAAAGCATAGTTACTTTTGTGAAATAGATAGAAAATCATATAAAACACTAACAAATAATTGTAATAATATAGATCCTAGTAATTGTACAACAATATTTGGTGATACTTTTGAAAAAGTACCTGTATTATTGGAACAATTAAAAAACAATAATGATGAGATTATATTATATATAGACCCACCATTTGATTTTAGAGATGGTATGAGTGATATTTATGATAAATCATTTGATATGGTAAAAAATATAACAAATGATAATGTAGTATTAGTTACATTTGAACATATGTCAGATCTTGAGATGCCAAAATCTCTTGGTAAGTTTACTTTACATAAAACAAAAAAATTTGGGAAAAGTTCTTTAACATATTATCATGTTTAAATTTTCCATTTGGACTTTATCTATTACCATTGTATCTGTAATATTACTACCGTTTATTTATACCGTTTCCCCTTATGAGCTTCATCCTGATTCTATCCTTTTAGCTCCTAGTTTGGAACACATCATGGGTACAGATAGACTAGGGCGTGATATTTTTGCAAGGATTTTAAATGGAGGACAAACTTCACTAATCATAGGTTTTTTAAGTGCTTCTATAGCTTCGTTTATAGGTCTTATTGTAGGTATTAGTGCAGGGTACTTTAAAGGACAGTATGATAAAACTATCACTATTATCATAGATTTATTTTTAACATTTCCAACATTCTTTTTACTTTTAGCACTTGTTAGTTATATGGAAGCAAATATTACTATTCTTATTATTGTTTTATTTATAACAGGTTGGATGGGAATGGCTAGAATGATTAGAAGTGAAAGCTTTGCAATATCAGATAGACCATATATAAAAATCCTAAATCTTACAAATGTTTCAAAGAGTAAAATTATTTTAAAATATTTTGCACCACTATTAGCCCCAATTTTTTTAATATCTTTTACTTTTGGAGTAGGTGGAGCAATACTAGCAGAATCAGGGCTTAGTTTTTTAGGACTTGGTATAAATCCACCACAAATAAGCTGGGGGAGCTTACTTAGTGATGGAAAAGAGGTTATTCAAATAGCTTGGTGGGTTAGTTTTTTCCCTGGGCTATTTATTTTTATAATAACTTTTTGTTTGATGCAAATTGCTGATTTTTTACAACAAAAAGCAAATACAAAAGCTTTAAACTAAAGTTTATTTTTTAGAAATAAACTCTGCTAAGGCTTTTATTTGTTCATCATTTAAAGCTATAACTTGACCTTTCATAATGGTTTTCATAGTACCACCATAAGTTCCATCTTTATAACCATTTAAAGCAGCTATAGTTTTATTTGTATCCCAACCTTTTATTACTTTTGATTTTCCTAAGGCTACTTTTTCACCATCTACACCGTGACAGCCTTGACATTTTTTATATAAACCAGCTCCATCGGCTGCTATTAGTGAAGTAGCACCTAAAATTGTTAAACCTAGTAGTGTTTTTTGAATTGTTCTCATTTTTTTCTCCTTGTTTTTATTTACAAAGGAAGTATATAAATTAATTGTGAAACAATTGTGGAATATTTTTTATTATTTTTCTAAGGGTAATTCTATTATAAATTCAGCACCTTTACAGGTTTTTTCTTGATATTCAAATTTTACATTTTGTGCTTTAATAGATCCATTCATAGCTTCAACTATTAATTTATAAGTCATATGTAAACCTATTCCTGTTCCATGACTTTGATGTTTTGTTGTAAAATATGGTTCAAATATTCTTGGAAGAATTTCTTGAGGAATTCCTCCTGCATTATCTTTGAAGTTAATAGTAACTTTATTTTTATCACTTGTTGCAGATATAAATATATATTTATTATTTTGTTCATTATTATTAAGGGCATCTCTAGTATTATTAAGAATATTTATAAAACATTGTGTTAACTGACTTGGATAACCTTTAATAATTATGTCATCATCGATATTTGCTAAAACTACACGAATATTATAAGTTTTAATAGTACTATCAACAAGCTTTAAAAACTGTTGTATAGTGCTTTTAAGATTAAAGTTTTCTATCTCTAAATTACCTTTTATAAAGCTTCTAAAATCATCTATAGTTCTTGATAGATATTGTACGTTATTATTTACCTTATTCATATCATCAAACAAATCATCAAGATTAATATCCATAGATAACTCTTTTTTTACATTATATGATGTTGCAATTGTAGAGATTATAGATAAAGGTTGTCTCCATTGATGTGCAATATTTCCAAGCATCTCACCTAGAGCACTCATTTTTGACTGATGTGCTAGTATCTCACGCTGGGTATTGTTTTCTAAAATGTAATTATCTATCTCTTCTCTATATTCTAGAAATTTATTTTGTATTACTTTAGAAATATACATTGAGATAAAAAGTAAAATAAACATCAATACTAAACCAAAGATAATTATATCTTGGATGTAATTGTGAAATTTATCTTCTAGTATATTTTTCTTTTTTTCTAGGTTTTTTAAAAAAGCATCATGGTAGAACCCTTGTCCAATAAGCCAATTCCAATTATCAATAGCTTTTATATAACTTGTCTTTTTCACAGGAGTATTTGTGTTGAACTTTTGGTTTTGTATATATGATAAATATCCTGAACCTTTCGTTTTTGCTATATTTATACTATTTGAAACTATCTTTTTACTATTTTCTACATCATTAGCACTATTTTTACCATTTTCTAATAAACCACTTTTCCCAATCATCTCTTTTTTAATATGTTGAAGATATATACCATTATAATTTAAGATAAATATATAATTGTTATCATTATATTTTAATGTTTTAATATAGTTTAAGGCTTGTTGTTTTATATCTTCCTCAAAGTCATCTAGATATTCTCCTGTGCCTATAAACCATCCAAGAGGTGCAAAATGTTTATTAAATCCAATTTTTCTATAATTAGTATTTTTATCATTAGGTTTATAAAAATGCCAGCTCATAAAGCCTTCTTTTTGAGCTTTAACTTGTGAAACAATATCTCTTGTAAGATATTTCCCTTTACTATCTTTAAAGTTATAAAAACTATTCCCCTCAATAGATCTATTTAGAGGAAATAAAATACATTCAAAATCTAATGAATATATGTAAAAATATCCTCTATTATTGTTAAATCTAATATTAACAAGAGCATCTTTAATCATTTTTGTAATAGTTTTTTTATCTTTTTGTTTATTCTCATTATATATTCGAGTTGCTATAGTATGCGCTTCATAGACTCTTTTTTTAATAGCCTTTTTTAGTTGTACTTCAGTAGTTTTTTGTAACTCTATAATTGTATTGGATACTGTTTCTACATTTTGTTTTATTGTTTTTTTATTGAGCTTAATATACTCTTTTTCAAGTGCTTGTTTTTC
>LLEK01000023.1_pt1 | contig 33265 bp, 28 predicted proteins | sample 595821 | NCBI WGS metagenome assembly LLEK01 (sample SAMN02919311, study PRJNA255460) | bioreactor metagenome | biome: chemostat; feature: culture 2011_25.1; material: sediment; isolation source: day79 25degC chemostat 2011 inoculated with Wadden Sea sediment taken from... | place: Germany: Bremen ...
AATATAATAATACTATTCATTAAAAAACTAAAATGACTTAAAGATATTGCTAAATATATAGAAAATATAAATGTAGGGTTTAATAAAAAAATAAAAAAATATTCTTTTTATATACTTGATAATTCTTTTTTATAACACCATAAAAAGTATCTGACTTTTGCCAATTTGATTCAAATATCTCTAGTGAGATAAATATGATAAGAAGAAAGTATATTGTATTCAATTGTAAAGTTAAAAGTAGAGAAAACCTCTACTTTTTTATCTTTTAGTCGTTATAACTAAACTTAACTTTTTTATTTCTGTGGATACCTGTTCCAACTGGTATAGTTCTACCAATTACAACATTCTCTTTAAGATCTGTTAATAAGTCCATTTTTGAACTAATAGCAGCTTCTGTTAAAACTTTAGTTGTCTCTTGGAATGAAGCAGAAGAGATAATAGAATCAGAAGTTACAGCAGCTCTTGTAATACCAAGTAAAACTGGATCAGCAAGTGCAGGCTCTCCTCCCATTTTGATTATCTTTTCATTTTCAATAACAAATCTTTTTCTTGAAACCATATCTCCAACAACAAACTTAGTATTACCTGGCTCAACTACATTAACTTGTCTTAACATTTGAGATAAAATAACCTCAATATGTTTATCAGCAATATTAACACCTTGCCCTCTATATACACCTTGAACTTCAGATACGATAAACTCATTTAAAGCTTTTGTACCTAAAATTTTAAGTATATCATGAGATGCAATTTGACCATCTGTTAATTTTTCACCAGCATGAACAAATTCTCCCTCTCTTACTAAGATAGCTCTATCTTTGATAATTAAGAATTCATCTTTTTGACCATTGTCATCTGTTATAATTAATCTTTGTTTATTTCTAAGTGGCTTACCAAAAGAAACAACACCATCAAATGTTGCAAGTACTGCAATATTTTTAGGTCGTCTAGCTTCAAATAGCTCAGAAACTCTTGGAAGACCCCCTGTAATATCTGAAGATTTAGATACAGCTTTTGGTGTTTTACCAATAATATCTGCAATCTCAACTTCATCATCTTCACTTACAAATAATGATGTTTTAGGCTCTAAAATATAATTTATAATTTTTCCATCTTTAGCTTTAATAGTAATAGATGGTTTATAGTTAGCTGGAATATATTCATTAACAACTAGTTTAGAAGTTCCAGTTAACTCATCATAAGCCTCACTTACAGTAATTCCGGGAATGATATCTTCAAATACAACCTTACCAGCTTCTTGTGCAATAGTAGGGTTTGCATATGGATCCCATTCTGCAACAACTACATGTGCTTCAGTTTGAGGCTTAGCAAGAATTGTCTCATACTCAACTTTACTATCATCTGCTATTTCTATTACAGATTCTCTTGAGATATAATGTCTTGATGCTTCTCTATCTTCACTATCAACAACAACTGCAAATAGACCTTTTTGAGTTATAACATCACCAACTTTAATATCTTTATATCTTTCTAAATAATCACCATTTAGTTTAAAGTATTTTACACTACCTTTAGCTTCAGCTTTAATAGTTCTAGTAACAGGTGCACCATCTTCAACTTTTAATGTAGAAGCATAAGGGATTCTTGAAGGAACATTCCATCCATCTTTGATAACTTCAACAATTGAATCAAACTCTTCAACTGTTTCACCATCTTTATATGGAATATATAATTTACCTTCAATTTTACCACTAACTCCAGCAAGTTCATTTGGTTTAGCTACATCATTCTTTCTGAAATAGTATTTTTTCTCATCTTTAGAGTTTTTAATAGTAAGGATAATCTCTTCATGAGTATTTTCCACACTTATTGTCCCTTTAAAAGGAGCATTAATTTTTGGCTCAACAAGTAAAATACCTGCATTTCTTCTATTAGCAATGATTTGCTCACCTTTACTATTTACATATGTTTTAATGTTGTAGTATCTTACAAAACCTTCTTTAGTAGCTTTTAATTCTTTCTCAGATTGAGTTGCAGATGCAGTTCCCCCAACGTGGAATGTTCTAAGAGTAAGCTGAGTTCCTGGCTCACCAATTGATTGAGCTGCAAGAACTCCAACTGCCTCACCTGGATTAGCTTTTCTTTGTTCACCAAGATTTAAACCATAACATTTAGCACATAAAGTATTGTTAGCTTTACAAGTAAGTGGTGTTCTAATAACAACAGATTTAACACCTGCTTCACTTACAACTCTAGCATCTTCTTCAGTGATTAATGTACCCTCATGAAAAAGAATCTCATTTGAAATTGGGTCAACAATATCTGCTGCAATAACACGTCCAGTAATTCTTTCTTCTAAAGACTCAATTAGTTCATTACCATCAACAATATCTGTGATTTCAATACCTTCATGAGTACCACAATCTTCAAGATCAATTCTAACATTTTGAGATACATCAATAAGCTTTCTTGTTAAGTAACCAGCATTTGCTGTTTTTAAAGCTGTATCTGCAAGACCTTTTCTAGCACCATGAGTAGAAATAAAGTACTCTAATACATTTAGACCTTCTCTAAAGTTAGATAAAATTGGTGTTTCAATAATAGAACCATCAGGCTTAGCCATAAGACCCCTCATACCTGCAAGCTGTCTAATCTGAGCAGAACTACCTCTAGCCCCTGAATCTGCCATCATATATATAGAATTAAATCCATCTTTATCAGTTTGAACTAAATCCATCATCTCAGATCCAAGCTTATTGTTAAGAACTGTCCAAATATCAATAATTTTATTGTATCTTTCTTGCTCTGTTAATAAACCTTGATTAAATTGTTTTTGTACTTCAATAACTTCTTTTTTAGATGTTGAGACATGTCCCTCTTTAGAATCAGGAATTCTAATATCATCAATTGAAATAGATATACCAGCATTTGTAGCATATTTAAAACCTAGATTTTTTAAATCATCTAGGAATCTAGGTGTTACTTTGTAACCACCAAATTTATAAATATAATCAACTAATGCACCAATATCTTTTTTCTTTAAAATCTTATTCCAGTATTCTAAAGGAACAAAATCAGGTAAAATATTATGAATAATCATTCTACCAGCAGTTGTAGTTACTAATTGTCCATCAATTACTGTTCTAATTTTTGCATGAATATCAACTTTTTTAAGTTCTAAAGCCATTATTACTTCATTTAAATTAGAGAATATTTTATGCTCACCAATTACTCCATCTTTTTCTAATGATAGATAATAAATACCAAGAATCATATCTTGAGAAGGTACAGCAATAGCACGTCCTGAAGCTGGTAAAAGAATATTCATAGAACTCATCATAAGAACTTTTGCTTCAGCAATAGCTTCTTGAGATAAAGGTACATGCACAGCCATCTGGTCACCATCAAAGTCGGCATTAAATGCAGAACAAACTAATGGATGTAACTGAATAGCCTTACCATCAATTAATATTGGATGGAATGCTTGAATTGAAAGCTTATGAAGTGTTGGAGCTCTATTTAATAATATAGGGTAATCTTCAACAATCTCAGCTAAACATTCCCAAACTTCATTTGTTTGTGATTCAATTAATCTTTTTGCAGATTTTAAAGTAGTTGAGTATCCTCTCTCTTCTAATTTAGCCATTAAATGTGGTTTAAATAATTCAAGTGCCATTTTCTTAGGAATACCACACTGATCCATATTTAAATTAGGTCCAACAACAATTACAGAACGTCCAGAGAAGTCAACTCTTTTACCAAGTAAGTTTTGTCTAAATCGACCTTGCTTACCTTTAATAATTTCAGATAATGATTTAAGTGGTCTTTTATTTGCACCCTTAACTGCATTTGCTGTTTTTGCATTATCAAATAAAGCATCAACTGCTTCTTGAAGCATTCTCATCTCATTTCTAATAATAATTTCAGGTGCATCAAGCTCTGTTAATCTTTTAAGTCTATTATTTCTGTTTATAACTCTTCTATATAAATCATTTACATCAGAAACTGCAAACTTACCACCATCAAGTGCAACAAGAGGTCTTAAATCTGGAGGAAGAACAGGAAGTGCAGTTAGCATCATCCACTCTGGTCTATTTCCTGAATTTATAAAGTTTTCAACAACTTTAAGTCTTTTTACAAGTGTTTTCTTTTTAGCTTCAGATTTAGTAGCAGCCATATCTTCTTTTAAAACTTCTAATAATGCAACTAAATCCAAACCTTTAAGTAAATCAGAAACTATTTGTCCACCCATGTTTGCTTCAAACCCTGTGTGTTCATAGTTTTCATAAATACTTCTATACTGCTCTTCATTTAAAATATCAAATTTTTGTACAGCTTTAGCACTCTCAGAATCATAAAATGCTTCACCTGGACTACTTACAATATATGCTTCGTAGTATAATACTCTTTCTAAATCTTTAAGTTTTACACCAAGAAGTGTACCAATTCTTGAAGGTAAAGAACTTACCATCCAAATATGTGCTACAGGTGCAACTAAATCAATGTGACCCATTCTATGTCGTCTAACTTTAGATGATGTTACTTCAACACCACACTTCTCACAAACAACACCTTTGTATCTCATTTTTTTGTATTTACCACAAATACACTCATAATCTTTTATTGGTCCAAAAATTTTAGCACAAAATAAACCATCTCTTTCAGGTTTTAATGTTCTATAGTTAATTGTTTCAGGTTTTTTAACTTCACCAGAAGACCATGATAAGATTTTTTCAGGGCTTGCAAGTTTTAATTGAAACGCTGAAAAGTCTGTTGGTTTTTCTAACTCTTGAATCTCTATTGGTTGTAATACTTTCTCATTATTGCTCATCTGCATCTACCTCTTCAAAAATTTCTACATCAAGACCTAAGGCTTGAAGTTCTTTTGTTAATACGAAGAATGTTTCAGGAACTCCTGATTTTGGTACATTCTCTCCATTTGCAATCGCTTTATATGCTCGAGTACGTCCTTCAACATCATCTGATTTTGTTGTAAGCATCTCTTTAAGAACTGAAGTAGCACCATATGCTTCTAAAGCCCAAACTTCCATCTCTCCAAATCTCTGACCACCAAATAGTGCTTTACCACCAACTGGTTGTTGTGTTACAAGTGAGTAAGGACCTGTAGATCTAGCATGAACTTTTTCGTCAACTAAGTGATGTAGTTTTAACATATACATAACACCAACATTAACTCTCTCTGCCATTTTTTCACCAGTCATACCATCATATAGTGTTGTTTTACCATCACTATCCATTTTTGCTAATTCAAATAATTTATCGAACTCATCTGCTTTAGCTCCATCAAATACAGGAGTAGCAAATCTAACACCTTTTGCCCAATCTTGTGCATATTTTACTAAATCTTCATCATCCATAGCGTTTAATAACTCTTTAGCATTCATAAGTTTTGCAACATCTGCAATTTCAGACATTTTAGCTCTTAAATCTTTTAAGAATGTAGCTTTTTTCTCATCAAACATTGTTTGAATCTGTCTACCAAGTTTTTTACCTGCATATCCTAAATGAACTTCAAGAATCTGTCCTATATTCATACGAGAAGGAACCCCTAGTGGATTAAGAATAACATCTACAGTACTTCCATCTTCCATATATGGCATATCAACTTGAGGTACAATATTTGATACAATACCTTTATTACCATGTCTACCAGCCATCTTATCACCAACTTTAATCTTTCTTTTTGTTGCTATATAAACTTTAACTTGTTTAATAACACCATTTGGTAAGATATCATCATGCTCTAAAATAGAAAGTTTTTCTTCATGGTTTTCTCTAAGAATAGTTTTCTCTTTAATAAAGTGTTCTTTTACATCATTATATGCTTTAGTAACATCTTTACCATAAGAAGAGATAACTTTTTTCATAGCAAATCTATTTACATTTTCTAAATCTGCTAAAGAAAGTTTTGTACCTTTTTTATAAACTTTATCGTTAATCTCAACATCTTTATCTAATTCACTTTTAGAAATAATGTCATTAATTTTAAGGTTTTCTTCTCTATCAAGCATCATAAGTTTGTCATGATGTTCTACATCTAAACTAGTTTTTTCTGCTTCAATTGTAGCAACTGCTCTTTCGTCTTTTTCGTAACCTTTTTTAGTGAATACTTTAACATCAACAACTACACCTTCCATAGATGCAGAACAATACATAGATTTATTTATAACATGACCAGCTTTTTCACCAAAAATAGCTCTTAAAAGTCTCTCTTCAGGAGTTGGTTTGATCTCACCTTTTGGAGTAACCTTACCAACCATAATCATACCTGGCTTTAAGTGAGTACCAATTTTAACAATACCTGATTCATCTAAATGATCAAGGTTTTCGCTCTTCACACCTGGTAAATCTCTAGTAATCTCTTCATTACCATGTTTAAGTTCTCTAGCTTCAACCTCTTTTTCATAAATATGAACAGAAGTGAAAGCATCATCTTTAATTAATTTTTGAGAAAGAACAATCGCATCCTCATAGTTATAACCATTCCAAGGCATAAATGCAACTGTTGCATTAACACCAATAGCTAACTCACCATTATCCATAGATGGACCATCAGCGATAACTTGACCCTTAGCGATACTTTGACCAGTTACAACACTTGCTCTTTGTCCAAATGTAGTATTATTATTAGTTCTAGCATTTTTACTTAATAAATAATGATCAATAAATGCTCCATTTTCATCCTCACCTTTGATGAAAATATTTTTAGCATCAGCTTTTTCTACTATACCAGCTCTATTAGCTTTAATACTTGCCCATGAATCTCTTGCAACAACTTTTTCTAAACCAGTTCCAACAAATGGAGCATTTGGTTTAAGTAAAGGTACTGCTTGTCTCATCATATTTGATCCCATCAGTGCTCTATTGGCATCATCATGCTCTAAAAATGGAATAAGTGATGCAGCAACACCCATAACCATAGCTGAAGATATATCAATAAGTTCAACTTTAGCTGACTCAATAAGCATAATTTCACCATCAATTCTAGCCTCAGTTAAAGTTTCAGAAATTTTACCATCTTTAGTTAATTTAGTAGAACCAGGAGCAATAACTTTACCCTCTTCTTGAGTTGCTGTATAATATTCAATATCATCAGTAACTACACCATCAATAACTTTTTTATATGGAGTTTCAATAAATCCCAATTCATTAACTTTACTAAAAGTTGATAATGTATTAATAAGACCAATATTTTGCCCCTCTGGAGTTTCAACTGGACAAATTCTACCATAATGAGTTGGGTGAACATCTCTTACTTCAAATCCTGCTCTTTCTTTAACAAGACCACCTTCACCAAGTGCAGAAAGTCTTCTTTTATGTGTAACTTCTGATAGTGGATTTGTTTGATCCATAAATTGAGAAAGTTGACCAGAAGTAAAGAATTCTGTAATAGTAGAAGTAATCATTTTTGAGTTAATTAAATCATGAGGCATTAGATCTTCTAATGTACCACTTAATGTAGTCATTTTATCTCTAATTGCTTTTTGCATTTTGATTAAACCAGCATGTAATTCATTTGATAATAACTCACCAATTGATCTAATTCTTCTGTTACCTAAGTGATCTCTATCATCAACATGACCGTGACCAGCTTTAACTTTAATAAGATACTTAACTGTTTTAATGATATCTTCATGTGTTAATACTGTAACATATTCAGGAACATTTACATCTAACTTATGGTTCATTTTCATTCTACCAACTTTAGTTAAATCGTATCTTTCTGGATCAAAGAATAATTTTTTTATAAATTCTCTTGCTGCTTCTTTAGTTACAGGCTCACCTGGTCTCATTACTTTATAAATTCTAATAGCACATAGATCATTTTCATCATCTATTTGCTCTGTTTGTTTTAATAACTTGATAGATTCAGCATCTGCTTTAAACGCATTGATAATTGAATCATCAACACCATCAGCTAAATCATTTGCAATATCAAAATTATCAAAACCAAGATCTAGTAATTTTTTAAGTTTTAAATCATCTAAATTTGTAAGTGCATCATATAAAACTTCTCCAGATTCTGGATCAAATATAGCAGAAGCTGTATATCTTTCCATTAGTAACTCTACTGGATATTCAACAAATTTTAATCCACCCTCAGCTAGAGCATTTGCTTTTCTAGTTGTAAGTCTTTTTCCTGCTGCGATGATTAAATTACCTTTATCATCAATTAAATCATATTCAACTTTACCTGTAAAATTATCAGGATTAAATTCTGTTAAGAATTTATTATTTTTAACTTGAATATTAACTACTGGATAAAATAGTTTTACTATCTCTTCTTTAGAATAATCTAAAGCTCTTAACATAATAGTAATAGGAACTTTTCTTCTTTTGTTAATTCTTACATATAAAATATCTTTTGCGTCATACTCAAAATATAACCAAGAACCTCTATCTGGAATAATTTGTCCTGTATATATAAGTTTATTAGCAACAGTTGCTGCTTCTTCTTCTTTAAATATAACACCTGGCGATCTATGTAATTGATTTACAACAACTCTTTCAACTCCATTAACAACAAATGATGTTCTATCTGTCATAAGTGGAATTTCTCTAATATATAAAGACTGTTCTTTAATATCTTTTACACCAATTCTCTCACCAGTTTTTTCATCTAAATCCCATAAAGTCAATCTAATATTAATTCTTAAAGGGATTGAATATGTAAGACCTCTTACCATTGATTCTGATACTGTATATTTTGGTTTTCCAACTTCACTATTGATATAATCAAGTGTGAATCTATTTTGAACATCGTTGATTGGGAAAGATTGTTTAAAAACTTTTTCGATACCTGCATCAGCTCTATTCTCGTGACCTACCATTAAAAAGTTTTCATAACTACTTTGTTGTAATTGTAATAAATTTGGGATTTGAATTTTTTGTGGATTTTTCCCGAAATCGACTCTTAATCTATTTCCAGATTGTAATGAGTTTAACATACTAGCCTTTCTTATTATTCATGTTAATTGAAAAGCTTTTATTGAAAAATAAAAGCTAAAAACGTACGTTCTAACCTATATCCGAGCAAATACCAGACATAGGTTAAAAAGCATATTCACTTTAAACGACTAATGCCCTGCAATAAATTGCAGGGCATTCTTGCCATAACTTTGGTATAAAATTTAAGTTAAGATTACTTAAGTTCTACAGATGCACCAGCACCTTCAAGTTCAGTTTTTGCAGCTTCAGCATCTTCTTTAGAAACACCTTCTTTAACTACTGCTCCAGCTTCTTCAGCCATAGCTTTTGCTTCTTTTAATCCAAGACCTGTTAATGCTCTAATTACTTTAATAACATTAATTTTCTTAGCTCCAGCATCTTTAATAATTACATTAAATTCTGTTTGCTCTTCAGCTCCACCAGCGTCACCACCAGCTACTGCTGCTCCTGCAACTGCAACAGGTTGTGCAGATACACCAAATTTTTCTTCAAATTCTTTAACTAATTCAGAAAGCTCTAATACGCTTAAACCTGAAATATATTCTAATACATCTTCTTTAGAGATTGCCATTTTATTTCCTTCAATATTTTTATCCGCTTCCGATAAATTATATGAAAAAATAAATTTTTCAATAATTTATTTACGCGATGTGAACGAGTTCACATTAGCTCAAGTAGAGCAACATACAACTACTTACGCAGCCTCTTCTTCTTTTTTTCTTCTAAGTGCATCAAGTCCAACTGTAAAGTTAGCAACAGGAGCCATCCAAGTAGCAGCAAGCATACCAAGAAGTTCTTCACGCCCTGGAAGTTTAGCAAATGCGTTAACAGTGTTAGCATCAGCTGCTTTTCCTTCAATAACACCAGCTTTAATAGCAAATGTATCTTTATTTGAAGAAGCAAACTTATCAGCAACTTTACAAGCATTAATTTGATCATCAGACCAAATAAATATATTTGTTCCAATTAACTCTAACTCTTCATGTCCTGCATTTTTAAGTGCAATTGATACTAAAGAGTTTTTAGCAACTTGAACTTTTGCTCCAACTTCACGTGCTGCTATTCTTAGAGTTTCTAAATCTTTATGAGATGTACCTCTATAATCAGCAACTACGATAGCTTCAGAACCTTTAAATTCACCTGTTAAAGCTTCAACTATTTCATTTTTTTCTAATCTAGTCATTTTTTTCCTCCTTCCAAAACATCGAACTTCAGCAGGGTTTATAAAATACAGGAGTTGTATTTAACCGGCTATCTTCAGTTTTAATGTAGTGCTTTGTTTAACACTCAAACGTGAGGATTAAATAATCCTCACTATTGAATATTATTTTTTATAATAATTTGTTTTTTTAGCGCTATTTTACTTAATATCCATCATCTCTAAAGAGTCAATTGTAACTGATGGAGACATTGTTAAAGATAGTGCTGCTTTAGTAACATACTTACCTTTAGCTGATGCTGGTTTAGCTTTATTAACAGCTGACATAACTGTAGATATATTTTCAACTAATGCTTCAGCTGAAAAAGAAACTTTTCCAATACCTGCATGAATATTTCCTTTTTTATCTACTCTATATGTTACCTTACCACCTTTAGCTTCACTAACTGCTTTTGTAACATCCATAGTAACTGTACCTGTTTTAGGATTTGGCATTAATCCTTTTGGCCCAAGTATTCTACCTATTTTACCAACTAGTCCCATTGTATCTGGTGTAGCAATAAGTACATCAAAATCAATGTTTCCAGCTTGAATAGATTCAACTAAATCATCATTACCAACAATGTCAGCACCTGCTGCTTTAGCTTCATCCATTTTAGTTCCTTTAGCAAAAACTGCAACTCTTACAGTTTTACCAGTACCGTTAGGAAGTACAACAGCACCTCTAATCATTTGATCTGCATGTCTTGGATCAACATTTAAGTTTAATGCAATATCAACTGTCTCATCAAACTTAGCTGATTTTAATTCTTTTACTAATGCTACTGCATCTACTAATGCATACTCTTTTGTTGTATCTACTTTTTCTAATAAAGATTTATATCTTTTACTCATTTTATTCTCCGCAATGTTTATATTTTTTAATTTCAAGGAAACTTCGCATTTAATTTAAAAGCTAATGAATACTTGTTTTGCTTCCACTTTTATAGTCGATGTGGTATTTTGACTTTCTTACTATAATATAAGAGTATTAAGCTATTTCAATTCCCATACTTCTACAAGAACCTTCAACTATTTTAGCTGCTTGGTCTTTATCTTGAGTATTTAAATCAGCGATTTTTTGCTCAACAATTTCCATAATTTGATCTTTTGTTAATTTAGCTATTTTATTTTTTAAAGGGTTATCACTACCTTTTTTAATATTAGCTTTTTTCATAATTAACTCACTCATTGGTGGTTGTTTAGTTACAAATGTAAAACTTTTATCAGCATAAACTGTTATTTCTACTGGAATTTTAAATCCAGCACTTTGTTTAGTTTTCTCATTGAAAGCCTTACAAAATTCCATAATATTAATACCTCTTTGACCAAGAGCTGGTCCTACCGGTGGTGATGGGTTAGCAGCACCAGCTGGTATTTGAAGTTTTAAATATCCTTCTACTTTTTTTGCCATTTTTTTTCCTTAATTTTTTTGAGTTAAATTCTCAATTTTGAGTTGTATTAGCAATATGCTAAGTACTAAAGAGACAATCTTATTAAAACTGACTTTTAGATTTTATTTTATTCAAACCTAAAACTCGTTCAAACCTAAAAAAGTGAAACTATTCACTTTTTATTAACGATTTTCACCTTAGCACTTAGCACTTAGCACTTTTTTATTCTACTCTTTCTACTTGTGTATAAGAGATTTCTACAGGAGTATTTCTTCCAAAAATTAATACATTTAATTTTAACATACCAGATGTCATATCAAATGATTCTACTATTCCATTAAAGTTAGCAAATGATCCCTCTTTAATTCGAAGAACTTCACCCTCTTCAAAAGAAACTTTTGGTTTAGCTGCTGCTCTATTATTAACTTTTTCTAATATCTGATTAATATCTTTTTCACTTAATGGTGATGGTTTTTTAGATTCACCAATAAATCTTCCAACTTTTGGCATAGACTGAATAGCATGCCAAAGTGCTGTATCAAGATCAATTCTAGCAAATACATATGCAGAATATAAAGGTTTTTCAACGATAGTTTTTTTACCCTTTTTTATCTCAATTAAATCTTCTGTAGGAACTAGAACTTGTTCTATTCTTCCATCTGCCATATCATTTGAAAGTTGTTCTAGAGCTCTTTTAATAGTTAATTCACTACCAGAATGTGTTTGTATTGCATACCAATTATGTGCCATATTTATAGATTCCTAATTCATTATAGAAGATAGACTTACTGACATTACTGCATCAATAAGAGCCAAGAATAGTGATATAACTGTCACTACAACGAAAACTGAAAGAAAAGCACTTCTTATTTGTTCTTTAATTGGAAAAATTACTTTATATAATTCTTCTTTTGCTAGTCTGTAATGTGTTCTTAATTTATTCAAAATAATACCTTCTCATTGTTTTATTTTATAAGTATTAAGTGTTAAAGTGAAATAAAATCATAATTTTTCAAGTGGTTTCAACTTAACACTTAGTACTTTTAGTTTAGTGGCAGGCCAAGAGGGACTCGAACCCCCAACACCCGGATTTGGAATCCGGTGCTCTACCATTGGAGCTATTGGCCTTTTTTCAAAGAATAAAAAAGTTAAACCTAACCTTAAATTAGGTTTAACTTTCAACTAGTAGAGATTAAGACTTTAGCTTAATCTCTTTATGTGTTGTATGTTTTTTTAGTCTTGGACTATATTTTTTAACTTCAAACTTTTCAGAATGAGTTTTTGGATTTTTCATAGTTGTGTAGTTAATGTCACCAGTCTCTTCACACTTTAATCCAATTTTAATTCTATCACCCATAATTGACTACTCAATAATCTCAGCAACAACACCAGCACCAACCGTTCTACCACCTTCTCTAATAGCGAACTTAGTACCTTTTTCAAGTGCAACTGGAGCAACTAATTCAACAGTCATCTCAACGTTATCACCTGGCATAACCATTTCTGTACCTTCTGGTAATACACAAGAACCAGTAACATCTGTTGTTCTTACATAAAATTGTGGTCTGTATCCTGAGAAGAATGGAGTATGTCTACCACCCTCTTCTTTAGAAAGGATATATGTCTCACATCTGAATTTTGTATGTGGAGTAATTGAACCTGGCTTAACTAATACTTGACCTCTTTCAACGTCTTCTTTAGCAACACCTCTTAAAAGAATACCACAGTTATCTCCTGCTTCACCTTGATCCATCTCTTTTCTGAACATCTCAACACCAGTAACAGTTGTTTTCGCTGTATCTCTAATACCAACGATTTCAATCTCTTCACCAACTTTAACAGTTCCTTTTTCGATTCTACCAGTTACAACAGTTCCTCTTCCTGAGATAGAGAATACATCTTCAACAGGCATTAAGAAATCTTGATCTGTATCTCTAACTGGAGTAGGAATATACTCATCAACTTGAGACATTAAGTTATAAATCTTTTCAGACCACTCACCAGCAGTTCCAGATTTAGCTTCTTCTAGTGCTTGGAATGCAGAACCTGCAACGATTGGTGTATCATCACCTGGGAAATCATACTCAGAAAGAAGCTCTCTAACTTCCATTTCAACTAATTCTAACATCTCTTCTTTATCTTCATCATCAAGTTGATCTTCTTTATTTAAGAATACAACGATGTAAGGAACACCTACTTGCTTAGATAATAAGATATGCTCTCTTGTTTGAGCCATAGGACCATCTGTAGAAGCAATAACTAAGATAGCTCCATCCATTTGTGCAGCACCAGTAATCATATTTTTAACATAATCGGCGTGACCTGGACAATCTACGTGAGCGTAGTGTCTACTTTCTGTTTCATACTCAACGTGAGAAGTAGCAATTGTAATACCTCTTTCTCTTTCTTCTGGAGCATTATCAATTTGATCATAATCCATTGTATCTTGACCATTTTTAAGTCCTAAACACATTGTAATAGCAGCTGTTAGTGTTGTTTTACCGTGGTCAACGTGACCAATTGTACCAATATTTACGTGTGGTTTGCTTCTGTCAAATTTTTCTTTTGCCATTTTTATTTTCCTTAAGAATTTTTTCTTTTATTACCCTCTGAGTAGATAAGCCTTAGGCTAATCTATTCAAAGGGAAAGTATTTTATTTTTGTTACTCATTTTATAAGTGGAGCCTACGATAAGACTTGAACTTACGACCTCTTCCTTACCAAGGAAGTGCTCTACCCCTGAGCTACGTGGGCGATATTTTACAATATTAAACCTGAAACTATACTAAAATGATTACATGGATTTTAAATAATATATATTATTTATAGAAATGAGTTACGAAATGTTCGATTCAACTCAGCTTCCAGTGTAATAATTATGGAGCGGGAGACGAGACTCGAACTCGCGACAATCTGCTTGGAAGGCAGAGGCTCTAGCCAACTGAGCTACTCCCGCTTAAGTATGGTGGTGGGAGAAGGATTTGAACCTTCGAAGCCGTAGGCGGCGGATTTACAATCCGCAGGATTTGACCACTCTCCAATCCCACCAAAATTACTGGTATAGCGCTGATCTATTTAAAGATGAACACTGTTAACAATGATAAAATGGAGCTTCAGATAGGACTTGAACCTACGACCTGCTGATTACAAATCAGCTGCTCTACCAGCTGAGCTACTGAAGCATTTAAAAACAAATTATGCTCTTAAAAAACTTGACATTTAGTCAACTTTTTTAATTCATGGTGGCGCGAGACAGAATCGAACTGTCGACACAAGGATTTTCAGTCCTTTGCTCTACCGACTGAGCTATCGAGCCACTTGTTTGTTTTTGGACTGAAATTATATGGAACTATTACTTAATAATAACTTAATTTTATTATAAATTTTAAAATTCTCAAAATCTATATAATTAGATTAAATTTACAAACTTTTTAAACTCTTCACCTCTATGTTTATATGAGCTAAATTGATCTAAGGATGCAGCAGCTGGAGATAATAAAACAATCTCATTTTTATCATTATTTTCTAATCTATTAGATATTGTTTGAACTGCATTTTTTAACTCTATAGATTTAGTACATTTTATATCATATTCATTTGATAAAGTAAAAAGCTTTTGAGTATTTAAACCTATCGCAAATATTTCAACAGTATAATTCTTTAACTCTTCAAATAGTTCTTTTAAATTTACACCCTTATCATCTCCACCTAGAATTAAAAATATATTATTGCTTTTATAGGTCTTTAATGCTTGAATTGTTGCATCTATATTTGTAGCTTTACTATCATCAACCCAAAGCCTTCCTTTTTTATCTCTAAACTCTTCAAGCTTATGTGGATCTTGGATAAAACTATTTATTAAAGTATAATCTATTTCATCAAATTTGATTTTAGATACTACTAAAGCTAATAAGCTATCCATTAAAAACGGTTCTTTAAATTCTATTTGTTCTATATCAATATTAAATTGTTCTGCTATATGCGATGAATCTTCATAAAAATAAACAATAGCTTCTGTTTTATAATCTTTATACTTTTTAGGAATTATTGCAATATCATTTTTACTCATTAAAGTAAGCGGTTTTAATTTTGATTGTTCATACTCTTTAAAACTTCCATGCCAAGATATATGATCTTCACTAATAGGAAGAAGAATATATATGTTTGGTTTTGATTTATTAGTATAGTGTAAAGTAAAAGATGAAGTTTCAAGTATCCAAAGGTTTGTACTACTATCCATCTTTGCTAAAGGAGTTCCTATATTTCCACCACAAATTGAACCTTTTGATTTTAGTATATGTTGTAACATAGATGTTGTAGTTGTTTTACCATTTGTTCCACTTATCCATATACTAAAAGGTATTTTTTCTTTAAAGAGATCATACTCACTTATTAAATTTTTGGAATTTTTAGATAAATAATTATGGGGAGGAATTCCTGGACTTACAACAGTTAATTCATCAGAATCTATATCAAACTTATCAATATCACTATCATCATACATAATAGCATCAGGGAAACTATCTTTGATAGCTTGTGCAGTTAATCCTTTACCTAATATTCTCAAATATAATTCCTTTTCAATAATCTTCGTGGCTTCACTTCACTCCAACCACTACGGTTCCGAATCTCTTGTGCTTGCACTCTCTTTGAGAAAAAAGTGATATTAGTCACTTTTTCTTAACAATTCTCACATAATTATCTGATTTTTAAACTAAGTATTGCAAAAAGATTTGACATGAAAGCTATTATCCAAAAACGAATTATTACTTTATTTTCATGCCAACCTTTTTCTTCAAAATGGTGATGAATTGGAGCCATTAAAAAAACTCTTTTCTGACGAAGTTTAAAGCTTCCAACTTGTAATATAACAGATACAGTTTCCATAACAAATAAAAACCCTATAGCTATAAGTAAAATCTCACTTTTACCTACAATTGCAAGATATCCCATAAACCCACCAATTGCTAAACTTCCACTATCTCCCATAAAAACCTGTGCTGGATGTGAGTTATACCAAAGAAAAGCAATCAATGCTCCCATAAAACTAGCACCAACTATTGCTAACTCTCCAACCATTTTTATATTTGGTAAAAGTAAATAACCACTAATTATTGCATGACCTGTTACATAAACAATAAGAGAAAGTGTAAAAAATGAAAATATAGAAGGGACAACAGCTAAACCATCAAGCCCATCAGTTAAATTAACTGCATTTGATGTAGCAACCATAACTAATACCCAAAAAATAATTGCAAAAAACCCCATATCAAAAAGTGCGTATTTGTAAAAAGGGACAAATAATGTTGTTGTATGATTTGCATAAAAGAGTATTAAAACAACTATAAATCCACTAATTGTTTGAAGTACTAACTTTCCTCTTGCACTTAAACCTGCGTCATTTTTATCATTTGATATTTTTGCCCAATCATCTTTAATACCAATTAAACTAAATAGTGCAATTATAACAATTCCTCCAAATACATATGGATTGTTAAGTTTTGCTGTAAAAACTGTAGCAACTAATGTTGTAAAAACAAACAAAACTCCTCCCATAGTGGGTGTTCCTTGTTTTTCTTTATGTGAATCTGGAGCATGTTCGTATATAGGTTGACTAGCTTTTCTCTTTTGTGCCCATCTAATAAATTTAGGCATTAGATATAACGTTAGAAAAAATGCAATAAAAAAACCTAACCCTGCTCTTATTGAAATATATTGAAATATATTAATATCAAGGTGTCTGTAAAACCAATAAAACAATTTTGTTACCTTTTTAAGATGTAATGTGTTAATATAATAAATTAAATTAAACAAAGATTATATCTAAAAAGTTATTAAGGTTATAAAATTAATATGAAAAACAATAAAAAGGCTATTTTAATTATTACAGATGGAATTGGACATAACGATTCTTGCGAGTTCAATGCTTTTTATAATGCTAATAAGCCAACATATGATAAGTTATTTACAGAGGTTCCAAATAGTTTAATAAAAACATATGGAGAGCATGTAGGTCTTCCTAACGGACAAATGGGAAATAGTGAAGTTGGCCATATGAGTATAGGAGCTGGAAGAGTTTTATATCAAGATTTAGTAAAAATAAATATTGCTATAAAAGATGATACTTTAAAAGATAATGAAGTATTAAAAGATACTATCCAAAACTCTACTAATATTCATATAATAGGACTATTTAGTGATGGTGGTGTTCATTCACATATCAATCATATAATTGCTATGGCAAAAATTGCTAGAGATAATAATAAAAAGGTATTTTTACATCTTATTACAGATGGAAGAGATGTTTCACCTGACAGTGCAAAAGTTTATACAAAGATGATAAAAGAGATTTGTGATGATTCTATACAGATAGCAACTGTTGGTGGAAGATATTATGGTATGGATAGAGATAACAATTGGGATAGAATAAAAAAAGCATATGATACTATAGTAAGTGGAAAAAATAATTGTAAATTTACAGTTGATGAATATATTTCAAGTCAATATGAAAAAAATATATTTGATGAATTTTTAGAACCAGTTAGTTTTAATTATAGAGGAATGAAAAAGAATGATGGAGTAATATTTGCAAACTTTAGAAGTGATAGAGCAAGAGAGTTAAGCTCTGCTATAGCTAAAAAAGATTTTAATGAATTTGAAATTAAAAATATCAAACTAAATATAGCAACAATGACTGCTTATGATAAGAATTTACCTCTTCTTGTTTTATTTCCAAAACAAACTCCTACTAATACTCTTAGTGAAGTTGTGTCAAATAAAGGACTAACTCAATTACATACAGCAGAAACAGAAAAATATGCTCATGTTACATTTTTCTTTAATGGTGGTGTTGAAGAACCATTTGAAAATGAAAAAAGAGTTTTAATACCATCTCCAAAAGTTGCAACATATGACTTACAACCTGAAATGTCAGCAGCTTCTGTAGGAGATGCTGTTAGAGCTGGTATGGATGAAGAGCAAGATTTAATAGTAGTAAACTTTGCAAATGGAGATATGGTTGGTCATACAGGAGTTTATGAAGCTGGTATAAAAGCTGTTGAAGCTGTAGATACACAACTTGGACTTATTTTTACTAAAGCAAAAGAGCTTGGGTATAGTGTAGTTTTAACTTCTGATCACGGAAATTGTGAAAGAATGAAAGATGAAAATGGAAATACTCTTACAAACCACACAGTTGGAGATGTTTTTTGTTTTGTAATGGCAGATGGAGTTAAAGAAGTTAAAGAGGGTGCACTTAATAATATTGCACCAACTATTTTAAAACTTATGAATATAGATATTCCATCACAAATGGATGAACCTTTAATATAAAGAAATAGATAAAATATGCCTAAATTGCAAATAGATAATTTAATAATTAAAGAAAAAAATAACACCTTGGTTGATTTAACAAATCAATTGAATAAAAAATTAGTTATTGAAAATTCATTGGCATTAGTGGGTCAAAGTGGAAGTGGTAAATCACTTACACTAAAAGCTATTTTAAATATGATTCCATCAAATTTAGATGTTGATTTTAAATATGAAAGTGATTTTGAACTAAATAAAAACAATATAGCTTTTATTCCTCAAAATCCATTTACATCTTTATCTCCTATGACAAAAATAAATAAACAATTTTTTTGTGATGATAAAAAAATAGATAATTTATTATCTAAAGTAAAATTAGAAACTAATTTAAAAGATAAATTTCCAATAGAACTTAGTGGTGGTCAACTTCAAAGAATAATTATAGCCATAGCATTAAATAAAAATCCTAAAGTTATACTACTAGATGAGCCAACCACAGCTCTTGATGATAGTAGTAAACAAAATATTTTAGATATATTTATCCAATTACAAAAAGATTTAAATTTTGTAATGATATATGTAAGTCATGATATAAATTCCATAAAAGATATTTGTCAAGATATAGCTATATTAAAAGATGGTATAATTTGTGAAATGGGTGATACTAAAATTATTTTAGAAAATCCACAACATAGTTACACTAAAGAGTTAATAGAAAGTAACTTTAAAAATAGAGAGTTTAGAGTATGATAAAAAAAATCTTTTTATTACTTTTTGTTTTAATGTTTATAGTTTTTGGATGGTTAATATATCTATATTCTCAAATTAGATTTGATGTAGATAAAATAGTTGATTATAAACCAAAACTTACAACACAGTTCTTTGATAGAAATGGTGTTCATGTTGGAAATATTTTTAAAGATGAAAATAGACTTTATATAAAATACCAAGATATGCCCCCAAGAATTACAGAAGCTTTAGTTGCCATAGAAGACACTAACTTCTTTGAACATAATGGTATAAATATAGATGCAATTATAAGAGCTTTAGCAAAAGATGTAAAAGCTATGAAATTAGTTGAAGGTGCTAGTACTATAACTCAACAGTTAGTAAAAACAATGGTTCTTACTCGTGATAAAAAAATCATTAGAAAAATAAAAGAGGTTCTTTTATCTTTAAGGTTAGAATCATTATTAGAAAAAGAAGAGATACTTGAAAGGTATCTAAACCAAGTTTATTTTGGTCATGGTTATTATGGTATAAAAACAGCAGCCCTTGGGTATTTTCATAAACAATTAGATCAGCTTACACTTAAAGAGATAGCTTTGTTAGTTGGTCTTCCACGAGCTCCAAGTTTTTATGATCCTACAAAAAATCTAAAATATTCACTAATTCGTGCAAATCAAGTAATAAGAAGAATGAATACCTTAGGTTGGATTAGTTCATCAGAATATGATTTAGCAATCAATGAAATACCTGTAATTCATGATGATACTTTATCTTTAAATAAAACACCTTATGTCCTAGATACAGCAATAAAAGAGTTAAAAGATGATGTAGAGGATTTAAGAACAGGTGGATATAGAATAGACTTAACTATAGACTTAGAAGCTCAAAAAATTGCACGTGATGCACTAAAGTATGGATATGAAAGAATAAAACTAAGAGATAAATTTGTAGATACAAACGAAAGTACAACAAAAACACTAAATGGTGCAATGGTTGTTTTAGAAAATAATAGTGGTGCTATACTTTCAATTGTAGGTGGTGTTGATTATAAAAAATCTTCATTTAATAGAGCTACTCAAAGTTTAAGACAACCGGGTTCTTCTGTAAAACCTTTTATTTATCAAGTTGCTCTTAATTTGGGATATTCAACAGCTAGTAATTTAACAGATATATCAAGAAACTATAAATATAAATCAAAAGATAATAAAGAAAAAATATGGCAACCAAAAAACTACGAAAAAACTTTAAAGGGATAATCCCTTTTAGAGAAGCTTTAGTTCATTCAAGAAACTTAGCAACTATAAATCTTGTAACAGATATAGGTATTGATATACTCCACAAAGAGTTACTAAGATTCGGTTTTAAAAATATTCCATTTGATTTATCTATCACACTTGGAAGTTTTGGTATCTCTCCAGTTGATTTAAGTGAACAATATACAATATTCTCAAATAATGGTATTATGGTAAAACCATATTTAATAGGATCTATAACTAATCGATATAATCAAAAAATAGTATTTGAAAAAGAGGAAACATATATCACTTCACCTGAACAGTCTTATCTTATGACATCAATACTAAAAGATGCTGTTTATAGAGGTACAGGACGAAATGCTAGAGTTAAAAATCTTAGAACCGTAGGTAAAACTGGAACATCAAACAGTAATATAGATGCTTGGTTCTGTGGTTATTCTCCAACATTACAAACTATTGTTTGGTATGGAAATGACGATAATAAACCAATGTTTAAAAGAGAAACTGGTGGTAGAGCAGCTGGTCCAGCATTTAAATACTTCTATGAAAAATGGTTAGAACTACATCCCGAAATTCAAAGAGATTTTGTACAACCTCCAAATATATTTACTCAGAAATTTAATGGGAAAAATGAACTTTTTACACAAACATCAAATATACCAAAAGAGGAAGCAGAAGTTCAAATACAAACTGAACACTTAGAAAATAAAAATATACTTTTTTAAAATATATTTTTATTTATCTGTTAAAAAATACTCTATATTACTTGACTCGAGAAAATCTAAAAATATATTAAAATACTTCTTTGCTTCTAATTCATCATAAGAGGCAATTGAAATTATAACAGCTCTTTTTTCACCATTTATTTGAGGGAGAGAAGACATATCAATATGTAAAGGGATTTTCTTCATAGTATCTATTAAATCGTTTTCACCACATAGTGCTTTTAAAGAATATCGTATTTTTATTTTATGTTTAGGGTAATATTTATCTAAAGCTTCAATTATCATACTTTGTGCCATAGAGGGAAAACCTGGTACAAAAAAATATTTATCTTCTAAATAAAATCCTGGTACATTTGTAACTACATTTTTAAGAAGCTTACTATTTACAGGTAAATTTGCCATATTTATTCTATGAGGATATGATTCATCACCAAATTTATCAACAATACATTTTTTCGCATCTTCATTTATAGCCATATTCCCTGAACTAAATACATTTGCAGCAGCAACTCTAGTATAATCATCAGGTGTTGCACCAATTCCACCAAAACTAAACATAACTGCATCAGGATCATTTTTAATAAGTCTAAAAACATCTTCAATAAAAGGTGGTTCATCTTTTATAACAAAAGAAGCTTTATGTTCCCAACCTCTTTTTAAAAGTTCATCATTTAAAAATGAAAAATGGGCATCTTTTCTACGCCCATTTAATAGTTCCGTACCTATAATTACAGAATAAAAATTCATATTTTTTCTTTTATATTAAATTTTACTTTGAATAAATTGATCCATTTCCAAAACAATCTCTTCAATAGTTCTCTCACCATCTATTTTTGTTAATAAACTTTTCTGTGTATAAAAAGATTGAATATCGGCTAGTGGTTCTGTATAAACTTCCATTCTATTATTAAATACTTCATTGTTATCATCAGCTCCTCTTGCACGACCAAGAACTCTATCTCTTGCTACTTCTTCAGATACTTCAACTTCAATAACATTTACTAGTTCAACTTCTGTTTCATTTACTAAATATTTATCAAGAGCTTCCATTTGTTCTAAACTTCTTGGATAACCATCAATAATAACAACATCAGTTGAAGCACTTTTAATAGCCAAAAGAATTGTTTTAATAGCTATTTCAATTGGTACAAGGTTACCTGCACTGATACATTTATCAATAACTTTACCTAACTCACTTCCACTTGCTACTTCAGTTCTAAACATATCACCTGTTGAATAGTGTGTAATATTTTCATGTTTTTTAGCAATTAATTCTGCATCTGTAGTTTTACCGCTTCCTGGAGCACCAATTATTAAAAATAGTTTTTTCATATGTTTCCTTATTTGGATTTTATTTATACAATTGTATCTAAAAGCTTTTAAATTATTTATACTTTTATCTTTTTTAATATATAAAAATTTGTCTATTTTAGTCAATTTTTTTAGTAGTAATTAGAAGTGGTAACGCTCTTATATATTTTTCTATTTTATTGTTATATATTATGTGTTATTAACAACTTTTAGATACAATTACAAAAAAGAAAACTAAGGAAATTGAATATGAATTTAATGCTATTTGGTGCACCAGGTGCAGGAAAAGGAACACAAGCAAAGTTTTTAATAGAGAAGTACGGTATCCCTCAAATCTCTACAGGAGATATTTTAAGAGCTGCAATTGCTGATAAAACAGATATGGGTATGGAAGCAAAAAAGTTCATGGATGCTGGAGAGTTAGTTCCAGATTCAACAATTATTGGTATTATTAAAGATAGATTAGCTGAGAATGATTGTAAAAAAGGGTTTATCCTAGATGGATTCCCAAGAACATTACCACAAGCTGAAGCTTTAAATGATCTTATGAAAGATATGGACATCTCTTTAGATAAAGTTATCTCTTTAAATGTACCTGATTCTGATATAGTTGAGAGAATTACAGGAAGAAGAACATCTAAAAAAACTGGTAAAATTTATCATATTAAATTTAATCCTCCTGTAGATGAAAAAGAGGAAGATCTTATTCAAAGAGCTGATGATACAGAGGAAACTGTTAAAAAAAGATTAGCAGCATACCATGAGCAAACAGCACCACTTATTGATTTTTATACAAATATGGGTGTTATGATAGAACTTGATGGAACAAAAGATGTTTCAGATGTAACAACTGATATGATATCGGCTCTTAACTAATAATTTAAAATTTATAGAAATTTAAACATACAAAAAAGGTAAATATCTCTTGATATTTGCCTTTTTTATACTAATTTATTCAAGAAAAGTAACTATGCTTTTAATTACTCAATTTAGGTTTAATTTTATAATGATTTGATAATATACTTACCATGAAAAAATTTATTAGTTACGAACAATCATTAAACATATTAAACAGTATAGAATCTACACTTATCTCAACACAAAAACTATATATAAGTGATAGTTTAGGTAGAGTATTAGCACAAGATATAATTGCAAAAGAAAACTCTCCAGCATTTGAAACATCAGGAATGGATGGATATGCTATAAAACAAGAAGATTTACAATTAGGTAAATTAAAAATCATAGATAAAAATCCAGCTGGAACTGTTATAGAATCAGAAGTAAGTACAGGTACTTGTATCAAAACATTTACAGGTTCACTTATGCCACAAGGGAGTGATACTTTAATACCTATAGAAAATGTAACAGTAGAGGGTGAATATATCATCATAAATGAGACAGTACCAAAAGGTTTTGCCGTAAGAGCTGTTGGTGAGAACTACAAAGAAAATGAAACTCTTATCACCAAAGGTACTACTATAGATTTTGCACACATTGGTGTGATGGCTAGTTTAAATATTGTCCAAGTTGAAGTATTCCAAAAACCAAGATTAGCAGTAGCAAGTACTGGTAGTGAGATATTAGATGTTGGTGAAGTGCAAACAAATGACTCACAAATAAGAAGCTCAAATCACTTAACAGTAGAAGCCTTAGCTAAAAAACATGGTTGTGAAGTAAACCAAATGGGTATTGTAAAAGATGATAAAGAATCTATTACAAACTTATTAAAAACAGCTCTACAGAGTTCAGATATAGTTGTAACAACTGGTGGAGTGAGTGTTGGGGATTATGATTTTGTAAAAGATGTTATTATTGAAGATTTAGGGTGTGAGATATTATTTCAAGGTGCAAATATCAAACCAGGGAAGCCTATTTTATTTGCTCGTAAAGACAATAAATTTATCATAGGACTTCCAGGATTTGCATACTCTAGTACAGTAACTTGTATACTCTATGTTCTACCACTTATTTTTAAACTAAAAAATTCAAATGAATCGTTACAGATAGTTGAAGCTATCATCGATGAAAGCTTTCCAATGAAGTTTGATAAAACTACTTTTAGTGCTTGTAATGTTCACTATTCAAACGGTGAGTATCATATTGATTTTGAGGGGAAAAGAAAAGGGACTAGTGCTATTTTAACTAATATGTTGGGTAATCCTGGGTTGCTTATGCAAGATGTTGGGAGCCAGTCTTTAAATAAAGGGGATAGAGTTAAAGTTATTTTACTTTAACTCTTATCACTTAAACTTTTTATAAACTTGTGAATGACTACCTAACATCACAAGAGAAAGACACTCTGTATCAACTTTAAATATCAATAACCAATCATTTTTGATATGAATAGATTCAAGCTCTTTCATATCGCCTTTTAAAGAGTGTCTCTTATACAAACTATCAATCTCTTCATTTAATTGTAATTTGTTGATGATTATTTTTAATATTTCAAAATCACTTTTTGTATACTTACCACATTTTTGATCTCTAATAATATCTTTTTTAAAAGATTTTTCAATCTTAATCTCTAACATGATTAGATACCTATATCATCAAATAATTCATCACTATTTTTATAACTTTTTGTATTTTTATCAGCTTTTATATTTTCTACCCTTGATACAAGCTCATCACTTGGTTCAATTGAGAGTTCAAAAGGTATTCTTCTCTCCATAGCAACTTTTGCTAAAAATATATTTACACCATCAGCAAAAGTAAGACCAAGTTTAGAAAATACCTCTTTTGATTCATTGTAAAATTTATCTTCAACTCTTACACTTGTTTGCATTTTCATTTTATATCCTTTGTAGAAATTATACACCATTTGGTGTATAAAAGTCAAGATAAACTTTTTTCTCTTTATTTTTCCGCCTAGATTTTATTAGTCTTGAAACTACTAATCTTCTTGTAGTGAACTTAATACTATTTCTTTAATTACAAAACTTATAGAAATTATATTTTTTATAATTAAAATTAGTAATATAAAAAACAACAATGAAATAATACTTAATGATATATATTCATTATTAGACATATTATTAATATTTATTGGCAACAAATAATTAGATACCATAGATATTAAAAAAATTACTATTAATAGTAAAATAGTAGTATATGTCTTTTTGACAAATACCTTTATATTACTTTGTTTTTTAAATTTAAATAAATATATATTTGCATCTTTTAGATTTAAAATTAAAGATAAAGAAGTAATCATTAATCCTATTAAAACCAAAGGTGTAAATTTTAAATCTTGAATAACACACAATGTTGTCAAAAGAAAATTTTCCATTATAAACTACCTTTATATAATCCTATCATTTAATATATCTTCTTTAGCTTTATATGAATCTAAAAAAACTAAATTAGCAACCTCTAAAGTTTCCATTTTATATTGTGTTGTATATTTTAAAATAGAGCCTTTATCATTTGAGCCAATAAAACTACTATTCCCTGGTGTCTTTTGTTTTAACCTACATTCATCTAAAATTCCTATACTATTTACAGCTTCAAAAAATTCTAATATTTTTTTATTATTTAAGGATGAGTCTTCATCAGCAATTGCACTAATTTTAGTATTGTTTTTACCAAGCAAATCAGAAATTTGAAATAGTAAACTATTTACATCGTTATTTAAAAGTTTTGTTTTGCTTTCTGAGTGATATGTTATTTCAAACTGTTTTAATTCTTGATATTTTAACATTTCCATAAATGCAGAATCATATATTCTTTCAAAAATAATTTTAATATCATCATCAAAGAATAGATGCTCATTCAAATATCTTTCAACTTTTCTAAAATCAGCACCGTTACTATTTTTTTTGAAGTTGCATAACATTCATGTTTTTTAATCTAAATGTATTAAAAAAGGTTTTATCTTTCTTGTATCTTTTTAAATGCTTTTTATGAAAACTAAATAAAAGGTCTTTATTGCTAATAATTCTATTAATATGTTTTTCATGTATAATTTTATATATTTTAAAAAAATCAATATTTGATTTTTCTAATATATCAATTAAAATATCAATATCATTTGATGATTTTAAAATTTTCTTTATTATTTCAACTTCTTCATCTGTATATTCGACTAATGCAAGAGTTTTTTCATCTAACTCTTTAAAGGTATCTATATTTTCTAAAATATTATATTTTTGTGCACTTATAACAGTATCACTTGTCAATTTAGAGAAATCAAATGTTACATTATATATTGGTTCATCATTTTCTTTGTACTCAGCAAGTAAAACATCACAACTTTTACCTTCACAATGCATATCATTAGGGTTTAATTTATCAACCTTATTTTTTAATAAAAAAGTAAAATCTTTATTAATATATTTATTATTTACATCTTTGATTTTTATAAAAAAAAATTCAACTGTTGCCATCTTATTAACTCCTATATATTTGTATTTTTCATTATTATATAAGATTATAACAAAACATTGTCACATCTAATGTCACTTTTTTATATATTTTAAAATTTGTATTTACTGAGTATAATAATTATGGAAAGTAGAATTGAAATTTATAAAACTAAAGTAGCTTCACTACTTTAGTTTCAACATCTCCTCTTTTAAAGCACCCTTATCTATCTTAGACTTATCTTTAGAATCCATAGGCATATTTGCTTTAAAAACAATAGTTGTAGGTATCATATACGATGGAAGATGTTTTTTGAGTTCAAAGATTATCTCATTTTTCGCTAGTTCTTTTGCACCGCTATAAACTAATACAACCTCTTCTTCAATTTTTTCATTTTCTATCCCAAACACAGCACACTCTTTTACTTCGGGGATATTTTCATATACAACAGTTTCTATCTCTAGTGGGCTTATTCTATATCCACTTGTTTTTATCATATCATCGTGTCTGCATACAAAATAGATATAACCCTCTTCATCTTTATAAACATAATCCCCAGTTGCAACTACAACCTCATCTGTTAAGCCTTGTTGTAAATCTATAACATTTTCTAGAATTTTGATAGATTTAAAACTATTATCTGTATCCTCTTGTGAATTCCAAAATCCTCTATAGATACCTGCACCCCTATGGATAAGTTGCCCTACTTCTCTTGGAGCACATTCGTATCCTTTTTCATTGATGACATAGAGGTCAACATCTGGTATAGCTTTTCCTATAGAGTTTGGTCTTATTTTTATCTGACTTGGATCTAGATATGCAGAACGAAATGCTTCAGTATGACCACTCATAGAGTAAAATTTCGCTGATTGAAAATACTCTTGAATTTTTTCAATCATTGTCATCGTTACATTTCCACCTGAAGAGGTGATAACTCTTACATGTTCAAGTTGTGATGGACTTGGAAGTCTGTGACTATCTTCATCAAACATTTGTGAGAAATGTACAGGCATAGCCCCTATTACAGTTACTTTATCTTTTAAGATATGTGCAAAAAAGTCACTTGGAGTGAAAAATGTATAGATAGCAAAAGTAGCTCGTGCATAAAATGAAGTAAAAATTTGATTTAAACCATAATCAAAACTAAATGACAACAATCCACTTAATACATCATCCTCTTTTATCTCAAGATAATTATAAACAACTCTTGCACTATCTATTAAGTTTTTATGAGAGATAACTACACCTTTTGGGAAACCACTTCCTGCAAAACTATATGTGATAGCTGCATTATCATGCCCTTTGATACTACAATCATAGCTACTACTATAACATTTATAAATCTCTTTAAAAGATACAATATCCTCATCACAACTTTCCACTGTGATAATTTTTCCATTATATGATGTCTCTTTGAGAGTTTTAAGTTTTTGCTCATCTGTAATCATACAACTAATATCACAATCTTTGATGATATACTCTACTTGCTCTGCTTTGAGTAACTTTGTAATAGGTACAAGTACATAATCAGTTGATAAAACAGCTAAGATAGAGATAACTTTTTGATTGTTTTTATTTGAATAGATACCTATTCTTGCACCTTTTTCAAGCTCTAATGTTGTGATATAGTGTGCTAATTTATTTACTTGTTCATATACTTCACTATAAGTAAGTTTTCCAACTTTATCTATAAGTGCAATTTTTGCAGGTGTTTTTTGATTTGCGATTTCTACTAGATTTCTTATACTATTTATAGACATTCCCTACTCCTTATTTACTCATACCAAGTGTCCAAATTTCATAATCTTTGTCCACTACAAGTGTTGGTGTTATATTAAAATGTAAAAGCTTTTTATAAAAAAATAAGATAATATCTTCCATCTCACTATTATCTAAAACTTTTGTAATCCCACCTGTTAATACTATAGAATTAAGTGTATCAAGTTTTATATTTAAGTATGATTTATGATGGTGTGATATTTTGTATAAAACTAAGAAAATAGAGAGTTGCATAAGCAGTTTTGTTGCTTTCTCCTCTTTGCTATCTAACATATTTTCTGTAGTATTTAAGTGAGCTAGTAGCTCATATACAAACTCATTGTTTTTTGCTGTGTGTACTAAACTTTCTCTTGATTTATACACCCCTAGTTTTTTAAATACAAGTCTATCATACTCATTTGTAGTGATGATATTATCATCTGCTAAATCTTTACTATAGTGAATATCAGTAGTTGCCCCACCAATATCTATCACGATAAACGGATCAGCCACATCAAGTTTTGTGTGAATGAGTGGTAATGATTGATTTACTATATATGGTGTTGAGTATATCTGATTTGATGTAAGTTCATAGAGTCTTTTAATATCCTCTTTCCCCATAATATCTGCTTGATAAAGGTTTGTTAAATACTCTTTTAAATCATCCTCTACCATTTTGAGTTTATTGTCTATGATATTTGGCAATACCTCTAGATTCTCAATATTTTTTTCCAAAAACTCCACTTGTGTAGAACTACCTACATAGACTATATTTGAGTAAGTTAATTTTTCAAGATAGTTTATAAGTGTTTCATCAAATACATTTTGTACACTATCAATTCCACCTACAACTATAACCACATCTAAAAGCTCTGTAGGTATAGGATATGTATCTATTTGAGAATATATAACTGTTTCAATAATATTTATACCTGAATTATAAGCAATATTTGAAGCATATTTTAAACTAAATGATTCAGTTAACCCAATAATTAAAGTACTAAGTCCTCCATTTGCTGAAGAACAAATCTGAATATCATCTTTACTATATTTTTCTAAAGTTTCACCACATTTAAAGAGTAAGTCATCATAAATATTTTTATCAAAATTTCTAAAATAATGTGAAATATTCTCATTAGATGCTACTTTAAAATATGTACTTCCTACGTCTATTAATATTTTACTCAAATTTATTCCTCTACTTTATCAAATCATCAAGTTTTTGTTTTAATTTTCCTTTTGAAAAGGGATATTCCATAGTAATAGTTCCATCAGGCAATTGAAAATATAAAACATTATTTTTACCATATACATTAGGAATACCATTTTCAAGACTTTTCTTTTGTGCTTCTCTTACTGCATTATTTCCTATTGCCTGTATCATCTCATCTTCATTTAAATTATTCTTCAATTTCATCTTATATCCTTACAAAATATTTTATATTTTTCTTCATCTAGTATTTTATCATTACTTCCATTTGCTCCTGAGATTATGTATAGAGTTTTCATGATTTTATAATTTTCCCAATAATGTCGAAATTATTTTTCCATATAAATAAATTGTTAATTTTCCTGTTTTTTCAATAATATCATTATCTTGTGTTATCCCAGCTTCCTTTTTTATATGATCTTTTACTAAATCTTTAATCTCTGAGTAAATATCTTCAATAAAAGCATCTTTTTCATCGCTTACTTTTTCTTTAATTTTGTTATAAATTGAATCACTTACAGCTTCTGGGAAACCATCTCCTAGTATTTCCCTTAACTCTTTAGTATCTAATTTATCTATAACCGTTTTTATATGTTTTTTTTCTGCTAATTGAGGAAGCACAGTAACTATTGATTTACTAAATATTTCAATTGTCTTTAATTTTTCTTTTGAAAGTAACAATTTTTCATTAATTCCATCAATTGCAAACAAAATATTATCAAGTTTATCTTCATTATTAAGCTTATTGAGCCTATTTTTAATAAACTCTGTATTTTCTTTATGTTCTTTGCTATCTCGTACTTTTCTATAGTTTTTAATAATATTTATCCAATATTCATTCAGCTTTTCATTTTCTATGGCTTTTTTAAAGACATCTCTATCAAAACTTATATTAGGTTTCTTAATGTGCATCATAGGTGCAAGAACAGGACTCCCCTTTTTTAATTCATCTTTACTAAAGACAGAAACTACAACTATAGGAAATATTGAATAATAATATTCATCATCAACAAACATTTCAATAATTTTTTCACCTGTACTTCCACCTGCTTCATCATTACATCCTAAATGCAAATCTAAAAATAATATATCGATTTCATGTATTTGTATTATTGATTTTAGTAGAGTGTATAATTTAAGAATATCTTCTTCTGCAAGTTTTTTAATTAATTTAGAAAAGTTTTGTAATTCTTTTTCATTATTTTGATTTGGAAAAATATTTTTAGAATCTAAATTAAACTCTTCTAACCCAGCTATCATTTCTTCAGTATTTGTATACTCATCATCGACAATTAATACCCTTATACTACTATTGAAAATTTTATTTATATTATCATCTAATTTCATTATCATTTTTCCTAATATCGATTTGAATAATAAATTTATTATTTTTATTTATACTATTCATACTATATCCTTTGTTTTCTAAAAATATTTTTATCATATCTAATCCAACTTGTGTTCCTGAATTATCACTTTCTCCTAATTTATTATTTTCAACTATTATAATGTTATCTTTAAAAGAAAAACTTATATTACAAGTTTCATTACTATGTAACATATTATGCTTTCCAGCATTATTACAAAACTCAAAAATTATTGCTTCCAACTCCTCGGTATCTATACCTTCAATAAAAATATCTTCATTAGGACTTTCAATATTGATAGTATATTCAATATTATTAATTTTAGCATGTGATTCAATGTATGCTGATTTTAAAAATAATTCAATATCTATTTTCATCAATTCAAGTGTTTTAAAAAAATTCTGTTTATTATTTTCTACAATATTATCGACTCCAAGCTGTGCTGCTTTTACTATATGAGGTAATCCATAAGCATAACCTTTTATCAAATCTACTTTTTTATCTAGATTTTTTATATCATCAAAATTATAACTAGTCTTAGGATTTCTTTTAAAATCCTTTAAGAATGTTCTACTTATAATTTGTTGATTCAATATTCTTTTAAAGCCTATTAATTTACCAACACCATGTCCATGATTTTTAAAATAATTTTCTAAAACTTTTTGTTTTTCTCGACTTTTCTCAAGTTCCAATTTAGTTTGTTTTGAAATTTCATAATTATCTCTAATACTACTCACAAATTCATTATCTTTAAATATATCAATAATTTCATTCTGTTTTGCAAAAATTCTACGAGCAATTTTAAGATGTACAAGAAGGTTATAATCACTTTCTTTATGTTCAACTACAATAACACCTAATGGATTTAATTTTTTATCCGTTAGCCTTACATAAGTTTTATACCCTTTTAAAAAATTACACCAAATATTAAACTGATCTTTATTTGGGATGTAATCTACATCTATGGGATCATTTTCACGACTCTGCGATATTGCACTTGCACCTTGATATATTTTACTTTCATAAGTTTTTGTATCTGATTCATCATATTTATTTAAGATGTTAATCAACTTCGCTTTATTAATATTTTGATTGATATCTATATAAAAGCCAATTATATTAATATTACCTCGTTTTAAATTATATTTTTGATAATCTTCTTCTTGTATGTATTTCTCTAAGTTTTTAATCAAAAAAGATATTTTTTTATCTAATGTTATATTATTTTCAAGATTTTTAAATAAACTATTTTTATTTTCTAAAATCTTTGTATTTTCCACATATAAACCAAACATACGAGAATATTTTCTTGTATATTTAATTTGAAACTTTATATAAAAGCTTTCTAATTCTTTTTGAAAATATATTGATTTCTCTTTACTATAATATGTAATTTGCTTAATAGCTACTGGATAAACCCCTAATAATCTTCTATATCTATTATATACTTTTTCATTATGGTCTTTTTTAATATATTGTGTTAAGTTATAATAAAACTCAATCATTTTCCAAGACATAATAAAATTTATACCTAGATAACTAGCAATTGAAAGTAGAAAGTTAAAATAATCTATATTTGATTTATCAGTTTCTTTAAAAACCTTTGTTATATCTTTAATTTCTTCTATGTTTTCCAATATATTAAATTGTAAATCAGATAGTTTTTGGTTTAATAAAATCATTATCAATAGTTTTAACATTTTTTGTATG
>LLEK01000024.1_pt1 | contig 33188 bp, 42 predicted proteins | sample 595821 | NCBI WGS metagenome assembly LLEK01 (sample SAMN02919311, study PRJNA255460) | bioreactor metagenome | biome: chemostat; feature: culture 2011_25.1; material: sediment; isolation source: day79 25degC chemostat 2011 inoculated with Wadden Sea sediment taken from... | place: Germany: Bremen ...
GTCCTTCTACAAACTTTAGCTTTTTAACCTCTTCAAACTCTAGAGTTTTTGCATTTGTAAAATAGCTGAGTTTAAAATCTGTAATTTTGGAAGTATTAGGAGGTATATTTACTGTTGGTTGGGAAAAGCCAAATGATAAGAAGAATAAAAATAATATTACAAATCTCATATATTTGGCTCTTTTAATAAAATGTATTTATATTTCTTTTTAATATTTAAATATATTTTATTATATCAGAATTTTATAGAATATAAATACGATAAAGATTTAAAATTTAAAGTTGTTTGTGAAGAGTGAAGAAGTAATAATATAGTTAGTCTATATTATTACTTTTGTTAATTATAGTTTTAATCTAGGAATATCTCTTTTTTTACTTGCTATTGCAATAATTAAAAATACTAATGAAGTAAGAACATATACCCATGTTGGGATTGGTACAGGATCACCTGTAGCGTATGAGTGCATACCAGATAGATAAAAGTTAACACCAAAATATGTCATAAGTATTGTACTAAAAGCTAATGTTGAAGATACAGAGAATACATATGGTGTATTAAATTTTGGTATAAATCTAAGATGTAAAACTATAGCATAAGTTATAATTGCAACATAAGCCCATGTCTCTTTTGGATCCCATCCCCAGTATCTTCCCCAAGACTCATTAGCCCAAACACCACCTAAAAAGTTTCCTACAATAAGAGCTGCTAGACCAATGATAAGAGCTGCTTCATTTATAGCTGTGATATGTCTAATAGTATCATCTAAATGAGGTCTTTTTTCACTTCTAAATATAAATAAAAGAAGTGACATAAAACCAAGCATTGCACCAATAGCTAAGAATCCATAAGAACCTGTTATTATAGATACATGAATAGTAAGCCAATAAGATTTAAGTACAGGAACTAAGTTTGTTATTTGAGGGTCTATACCTGTTAAGTGAGCTGTAAACATAAACACTCCAGCCATAACAACTGTCGCACTTAAGGCCATAAGTGATTTTCTAAAGAAAACAACCCCTGCAAACATAACTGACCATGCTATATAAACCAATGACTCATAAGTATCACTCCAAGGAGCATGACCACTTATATACCATCTATGTCCCATACCAAAAGTATGTATTGCAAAAAGAATTGCAAGTATTACAAAAAATATAGTATTTATTTTAGGTGAATGCCAGTGTTTATTAAATACTGTAAGAAAAGAAACAATAAATAAAATAATTCCTAAAATCATATAAGCTACCGTTAATTTTAAAAATACTGATAAATCATTAAATAATATTTCACTATTTATTACATCTTCTGATGGGATAACATCTTTACCAACTTTTTGTTGAAATTGTTTTATTAGATTAAGATATTTATTAGCTTCTGTATATTTTGCACTTACAACACTATCAACAAAGCCTCTAATCATTAAAGTAACAACTTCTTTATCTTTTTCTTGAAACTTATCCATTGCATCGATTGGATTAAACCATTTTGTATTATCAGTACCTTGTCCATCACTTGGTTTTGGAAATATATTAAATAAATTTCCATAATAAACCATATATGCGATATTTAATCTCTCATCAAGTTTTATAATATCTTTTTCAAAAGTACCTCTTTGGTTTGGATTCATTGCACTTACTTTAGTTACTAAGTTTTTTAGTCTATATTCACCCTCTGGTGTAAAAATTTCTGAAAATGCTATATATTTTCTACTTTCTTGTAGTCCTAACTCTTTTTTTAATTTTGGAGTTTTTATCTTAAGCATTTTGATATTTCTCCAAATCTCAGGTCTTGTTATCATACCCATTACAACTTGATTTGCATCCATACCAAGAAAAGTGTTTTTTCTTGTAAGTTTGTTTACTATTTCTCTATTTAAACTATCAACTGGTTTCATTCTTCCCATACCTGATTGAGTAACTAGTTGTCCAAAAAGTTTAGCTGTATCTTTAGACTCTGTTGTATAGTTTTCAAGATATATCAAAGTATTATCTTTTTTTAGATTTATATTAGGTTCTGCTTTTAGATTATTGGTTAAAAAAAGTGATATTATGGCAATAATTGCTATAGAGTTAAATTGTTTAGTATATTTAATAAGTTTCATAAATCTTGACTTTTTATCAAACATATTCATTAGTAGTCCTAATGTTAGTAAAAAGTATCCTATATATGTAGGAATTGTTCCTGGGTCATTGTTTACAGACAAAACTGTTCCTTTTTCATCTTGATCATAAGAGCTTTGAAAAAATTGATATCCACCATAATAAAGTGTTGAGTTCATAAATATTCTATAATCGAATTTTTCATTATTTTTTTTATCTATTACTGTAACTTCACTAGCATAAGAAGATGGTGACATACTTCCTGGATAACGATCTAATTGAAAATCGTTAAGTTTTATAAAAAATGGTACAGTTAAAGGTTTTGAACCATAAGAAACGATAACTTTAATATTATTTTTAAAGCTAATATCTCTTCTTATCCCCATATTACCTCTTTGTCCTACAAGTTTTGTAACTTGTTTTTCTCCGTCAATTGTAAAGGCTGTTTCAATTAAATTCATACTAGCACGAGCTTTTTTAGCAAAAGTATATTTTTCAAGTTTTATATTTAAATTTTTGTTTCCAAATTCCACATCATAGTTAAAACTATTATCTCCTAATGCACTAAACTCTTTTTGAAATTCACTATAGTAAACTTTACCATTATCATCAATTGTTACTTGTAAGTATGGTTCTAGTGATATCATTTGGTTTTGAGATTGCCCCTCTTTTATATGCATAATACCTTCATATCCTACATACCTTGTTGTTGCTGCTCCAATTAACATAACAACAAAAGAAAAGTGAAATATAAATCTAGCTTTTTGTCTCCACATTTTTCTTTGAATTATAATACCACTTAGGTTTATAACTGAAAGAGTCATAACTATTTCATACCATAAGTGGTTATATACAAGAACTCTTGCTGTTGACGTTCCATAATCATTTTCAATAAACGTAGCAACAGCAGCACCTCCTCCCAATAAAATAAATAGAACTAACATTGTCCAATAGGAAAATAATAAGTTAGTTGTTTTTTTAATTACTGTGGGGTTATCCATGAGTGAATCCTTTTAATCATTATAATAAGTAATTGGAAATTATATCCGAACTATGTTTAGAGTGTAGACAATAACTTATAATTAATTTTAATTTTTAATTTTGTTTAATGTAACTGTTAATCTATGGTTAATCTAATTGTGAATTACCTCTAAAGCTTTATCTATACAAGCTTTTATGGATATATCATCTGCAATTATAGCGGAAATATATTCTGGAAAATATTTAGCTGTAGTTTTACCTACAGCTATAGCTTTAAAACTTTCATCCCATGAACTATTTTTCAAGAAACACTCTATAGTTGAGGGAGAAGAAAATATAATAACTGAGTTTTTTGGTAAATTAAATGGTTCATTATATTTTTTACATGTAGATTCATATACTATAGCTTCATCACAGATAATATCATTTTTAGTTAAAGTCTCATATAACTTTGATACAACCTTACTACCTCTTAAATATAAAACTTTTTTACCTTTAAGTGGTTTTAATAATTCTAATGCAAAATGATCTCCATGATTCTTTTTACCTACAAACTCTAAGTTTCCACCTAATCGTTTGATAATACTTGCAGTTTGAGGAGCAATAGCATAAGATGGTATATCTTTCCATTGTGTATTAAATGAATTTATAGAATAAATTGCATTTTTTGATGTAAATACCAAAGCATCATACTTCTTAAAATCTATAGTACTTTTTATACTATAGATTTCAAATACTGGTAAGCTAATCGCACCTTTTTCTTTTCTGTCACTAAGAAGATAGATATTATTTTTCATAATAAGCCTTTTATACTTGATCTTTTAATTTAAATGATAAAAAAAGTGCTACACTTAAAGCTATAATTGTAAAACTATATAAAACAATATAACTTGTAAAGCTTAATAATAAACCACCAAATACAGAAAAAAACATCCCAAAAGAAACTATATTTGTTTGTAGTGCACTATATACTGGTCTTTTTTCTGCAGGAGCTAAGATAAGTAAAAGATTTCCTGATGCTATTCTATTACCATCCATAGCTGTTCCAACTAGAAAAAATATAATCATATATCCATATAAACTTGAAGTAATAAAAGCTAAAAATATAGCAAAAATTGTAGTAGTTATTGTAATTTGGGCTATAAGTTTATTTAAACCTTTACCACTTAATTTTCCCCATAGTATATTACTAAACATAGCTCCAACCATTTGAGAAGTTATAAGTAGTCCTATTGCTGTTCCTGTTAATTCTATTTTAGTTTTAGCATCAACTATTATAAAAGGTAATGCAAAAAGGTATGAATATGCTAAAAGGAAAGTAGAAACTTGAATTTTGAGTTGAGAATCTGCTTTTAAAGTTGCATAGGCATTTTTTAAAAACAATCTAAATGACTTTTCTTTTTGGGCTACTTTTTCTTTTATAGGTTCAGCAACGGTTCCAATTGCTAAGTAACCAAAGCCCATAATAAAAGCACTTACTACAAATAAAATACCAAAACTAAATGGTGCTTCATATATAGCTAAAATATATCCAGCAACAGCACCACTTATAATAGCTCCTGCACCTGAAAAAAACTGTCTAGTAGACATCGTTTTTCCACGAAATCTATGACTAAAAAGCTTTGCTGTGATTTCTCTAAAATATATTGCTCCAAATCCTGCTGAAAATGAAAATATAAATAAACCAATACCTATACACCATAAAGTAAAAGTAGGATATTCTTTACCAAATAATAAAATAGCAATACCAATAAAAAGCCAAGCAAAAAATCTAGTTATTAATACTCGTCTAAAGTAAGGCATCATTCTTGAATAAGTTTGAGCATGAAAAGCTGCATATAGTTGTATTATAACTGCTCCACCACGTAAAAGAGAAGAGAAAAAACCAATAAGTATTGGCCCTCCTCCAAAATGACTAATAATAAGTGGTAAAATAGTATGTGGTTCAGCAATAGTTGTACCTATTGTTAGAAAAAAACCATGCAATACATTTCTAACGTGATCTGATTTTTTATCAGCAGGTTTATTCATATATAATTATTCCCAATCAAGTAACCTTTTTTGACCTTCTAGATTTCTAATATGTGTAACATCTTGACTCATCTCTATTACCCCTTTATAGTTATCTTTTTCATCTCTAATTGCAAAATATTGAATATGTATAAATTTACCTTTAAATTCTATCCAAAATTCTGCTTCATTTTGCCTTCCTGCTTTAAATTCTCGTAATATCATTAAAACTTGATCTACACTTTTTGGAGGATGACAAAATTTTACTTCTCTTCCTATTATACCAGCACTTCTTGGAAATACTCTATTTTCTCCACGATTGTAAAAAAGAACTATATCATTTTCATCTACATAAGTTAAATCTACTGGCATAAATTGAAGCATTAGATTTAACTGATCTTCTAATAAGTACCCTTCATTTAGTCTTATTCTTCCATCTAATGAAAATGGTAATTTTCTCCTTTTTGTATCTTCACTTGGATGTATATACTCAGGACTTTCAACAGCGGGATAAGGAGTTGGTGCTTCATCAAACATCCAACCTATCTCTTCATCTCCTGTTCTCATCTCTTTCCAATCATCTTCATTTAACATATTCATAGCATTGGGTAAAAGTCTTTGTTCTTCTACTTGCATAAGATGGTCTATACTTCTAAATAGTTGTTGCAATAACTGACTAATAAGTACAATATCTTCTTCACTTATAGCTTTTCTTACACTTTTTATCTCATCTCTTATTTGATCATGAAATGCCCACATATTTTGACTAGGACTAGTCCATCCATAAGTTTCCAAGTAAGGAAATAGTTGATTTTCTTTCCTTGTATAATGTTTTTCTATAAGAGTTAGTTTTTCAAAAAATACCATAAATTCATTGAAATTACCTTTAATATTTATATTATTAATCTCTTCTATTATATTTCTTATTAATTGATTTTCATCCATATATACCTTTACAGGATGACCTTGGGGTAGTTCTCTATTATTATCATTTCCTAAAAATTCACTCATTATTTTCCTTAAAAATTTTATGCTCGAAGTCTATCATTTTTCATATACTCTTTGCTTAACATAGGTTAAGATTTTTTGTTTTTTTACAAATAAGATAAATTTTATCTTATTTAATATTTTCAATTAAGACTATTTTTATCTTATTTGAGATAAAGTTCGAAAATAAGATAAAAAAGGACTCTAGAATGAAATTAAAAATTGGATTGATTTTAACACTATTTATTACTAGTTTATATGCAGATGTTAATGCTGGAGCAAAAGTATATCTTATATATTGTGCTAACTGTCATAGTAACAATATGGAAAGTAGTATGGGGAAAGATTTTAATATAGTATCTTACAATAGAACAAAAGATGAAATCAAAAGATATATAAAATATCCTGGAAAAGTATTTCGAGAGTTTGGTTATAGTGCAAACGCTATGCCCACACTACCTCTTACTAAAGAAGAAGTAAGAGATGTAGTTGATTATGTAGATAGTTTACAACCATTTAAAAAGTGGATGGTTAAGAAGTAAAGAGGTTTATATCCCAAAAAAGCTTTTAACCCAAGCCTTTTCACTAGCTTCTTTAAAAGGTATTATTGCTATTTGTTTAGCGTTTTTATCTAAAACAATTAAATTATTTCCATCTATTTTTAAGTGTTCTTTACCCCACCCTTCTTCTAACTGTTCTAATCTTAGAAATACTTCAGTTACAGGAGGTTGCTCTTTTTCTGCCGAACCTCTCATCATTATTCTAAAGCCACCAACTCTTTTTTCTAAATAGTATGGGCTATATTTTTGTATCTCTTTATATATTCTTTCACTCTTTTTTGTTGGTTGTGCTTTTTGAAGTGCTTGAAATCCTAAAAATAGGAATAAAGCAGTAAGAGCTAAAAATAATCCGTTACTTAATTTCATTACTTATTACTCCATGTTTTTATATAGTCTTGAGCTTTTTTATCTAAAAATTCCATTCGTTCTTTCCCTTTTGGCATAGTTTTTCTATACTCTTTCATTGTTCTTAAAAACTCACCAATTGAGTCTGGTATTAGTTTTTGTAAGTACATTCTTAAGTGTTTTGCAATAGCAGGTGAACTTCCACTAGTAGAAACAGCAATAGTCAAATCATCTTTTTTAATATATGATGGAAAAATAAAATCACAATATGTTACACTATCTACACTATTTACTAAACAATTTGGTAATAGTTTTGCTTCATTGAAAATCTCTTCTTGTAAAGGGATATCATCAACAGCTACAATCACTACTCCAAATTGATTTATATCACCTTTATTATATGTTCTATTTTCATATGGTAAATCATTTTCATCAATCATTTGTTTCATATAAGTACTTAATTGAGGTGCAATAACTTTAATATTTTTTGTAAAATCAAGTAGGTGTTCTAGTTTTTCACTAGCAATATACCCACCTCCTACAATTAATATATCAATATTATCTAGTTTTATAAAAGCTGGGAAGTAAGCCATAGGTTTGCCTTTTGATGTATATTTGAAGAGTTTAGCATAAAAGCTGTTAATAAATATTGACCTGGATTAATTTTTAAGATGCAGATATTAGATACAATAAACTTCTAAATCTTTAATATAAGGAATCAAATAATGACCAAAGAGATTTTATTAAGAGTTCAGAAAAATTTTCCATTAACTCCTAAACCTTTTGAAGCTATTGCAAAAGAGTTAGAAATGGAAGAGCGTGAAGTTATATCTATTATTCAAAAACAAAAAGATGAAAAAATCATAAGACAAACATCAGCCATATTTGATACTAAAAGTTTAGGGTATAAGTCATCTTTAGTAGCATTTGAGATTGATGAAAACAGAATAGATGAAGCAGTTGAAATTATAAATAATCACCCAGGTGTTTCACACAATTATGAAAGAAATCATAACTTTAATATATGGTTTACTATGGCAGTATCTCCTGATACAAAGCTTGGTTTAGAAAAAACTATAGAAGCTCTAGCAGAGGTAACAAATGCAAATGATTTTATAATACTACCAACTTTAAAATTATTTAAAATATCTGTAAAACTTGATACTACAGGTAAAGGTGATAAAAAAGAAAAAGTGGTAAAAAAAGAAAAAATAGATATAGATATGACCCCTTTACATATGGATGTTATTAAATTATTGCAAAATGATATAAAAATAAAATCAGAACCATTTAAAGAGATAATAACAACACTAGATATATCTTATGACAAGTTTTTTACTATTGTTGATGAGTTACAAAAAAGTGGTATGATGAGAAGATTTGCTTCTATACTAAACCATAGAAAAGCTGGATTCAATGCAAATGCAATGGTTGTATGGGATATAGATGAACAAAACGGTGAAGATATTGGTAAAAAAGCTGCCGCTTTTTCTGCTGTTAGTCACTGTTATTTACGACCCAAATATCCAAATTGGCAATATAACTTATTTACTATGGTTCATGGTAAAACAAAAGATGAAACAAATAGTGTGATTGATGATATCTCAAAAGAGATAGAATCAAAATCACATATGCCTTTATATTCATCAAGAGAATTTAAAAAAATAAGACTTAAATACTTTACTGATGATGAAAAGATTTGGGAAGATAAATATATAAATGAAAAAGGAAAAAGATAATGGCTAATTTTTTAGAACTAGAAGGTGGTTATTTAGGGATTGCTGCTTTTGCTTTATTAGTGGCAGTTTTTGTTGGGACAAGACCCTTTGTTGGTAATGGAAAAGCTTGGAAGAAAAGTGTTCCCTTTGTTTTTATTGTATCAGCAGGTTTTATTTTAGCTCACTATTTTGTAACAACAAGTAGAATGTCAGATGTAAAAGAAAGATTTAACAATGGAAATCCTGTAATTTGTGAAAGCAGAGCCATAAGAAAGGTTGGTCAATCTGTTATAATAGATCCTAAAAAACCTCAAGGGTGGGTATTAGAAGGAGATGTATTTCAATCACCAGAATACTCAAGAGGATTTCATAGTGCAAGATGTTTAGAATACTTTTATCCTACTAAAGAAGATAAAATCAAATAAATATACTATATAAAGAAGATTATAACTTCTTTATATATTTAACTATTTACATCTTTCCTCTACTCTATAGTGTATAGAGTGATTATCTTTAAAACAAAATGTATTTGTTGTAGTATCTTCTTTTTTCTTTAACTTAACTCTTTTATTTCTTTTCTTAGCTTTTTTTACATGCTCAGTATATTTTTCGTGTGCTTTGATTTCACTAGCACTTGCATCTGAAGCAATAGCTGATGAACCTACTCTTTCTTGATTAGTAGAACACGCACTAAGTAATAAAACAGCTGATACGCTTAATATGGTAGTTTTTATTATATGTTTTTTCATTATTTACATCTCTCTTGGGCTCTATAGTGTATAGAGTGATTATCCTTAAAACAAAACTTTGTTGACTTTGCTAATGTTTTCTTTTTCTGGAATCTTTTTTTCTTCTTTTTTGAATACTTTATAACATCTCCAACCATTATGTTATTGATGTCTCCTGAAGGTACTGATATACCATCTATAGATTTAAGCCCTAGTTTATTGTAAACAATACCAGAAAGAGTATCCCCTTTTTGTACTGTATATGTACCTGCTGTTGCCTCTATAGAACCTACGGTTAATAGTACAGTTATACTTAAACCAAATGTTACTTTTTGCAATTGTTCCATCTTTTAACCTTTATGTTTAAACTAAACTTAATAATACCATCTTTAGATTGCTAATAATTTGATATATGTCAATATTATAAATATATTTTTTATATTTATTCTTATTCTTGAACTAGGTCAATAAATTTCCTTGATAATTACTATAACATGCTGTAATAACTATTTACAAGGACAATAAATGAGAATAACAATGTTGATTTTTATATTTATTAGTAGTTTATATTCAACTACCGAATATGAAACAAATAATACCTGTAAAGGATGTCATCCTACAATTTATAATGAGTTTTATAATTCAGCACATAGAAAGTCTTCAATATTTACAGATGAAATACATAAAGCAATATGGGATAAACATCCAAATAAAGCAAAAAATAAATATACTTGTAATGAATGTCATACTCCAACAGACAAAAGAATAACTGACGCTTTAAATAATGAAAAAGAAGCTGTTCCTGTACAAAATAACATACAAACAAAAGAAGCTATAAGTTGTGTATATTGTCACTCTATTAAAGATGTTGAAAAACATTCATCTGCTCATGATAAAAATGTTCTAAATAAAGAGCCAAAAATGATATTTGCAGCAGACAAGAACAATAGAAATGGTAAAATTTTATTTGGAGAAAAAACTAGCTTTTTTGGTTTACTAAAAAAAACATCAGGTTCACCTTTTCATAATATAGACTATTCAAATAAAGGCTTTTATGATGGTAAAATCTGTATGGGTTGTCATGCTCGTTTTGAAAACTCTCATGGACAAAACCTATGTACAGTAGAAGAGATGGGTGCTCAAAATGAAGAAGAAAATTGTATCACTTGTCATATGCCACAAGTAAAAGGTAGTGCTACAACTATTAAAATTACAAAAGAACATACTTTTCACGGGTTCGCAGGAACAAGAAATAAACCTGAAATGTTAGCAAAGTATTTAACTCTTGATTTTGAAAAAACTAATGATGGTTTTAATATTAAAATTAAAAACTTAGCTACTCATAATCTTTTATTACACCCTTTAAGATTAGGAAAATTAAATATTAGAATAAACAATGGAACTAAAACCATCAAATTAAAATCAATTCCATTTTTTAGAATATTAGGAGATAAAGATAAAACAACTATGCCTTGGTTAGCTACTAGAGTATTTAAAGACAATATGTTAAAAGCAAATGAAGCTAGAACTATTAAATATAATACTAAAATAAATAGTGGTGATATTGTAGAAGTAGAATTTGGATACTATCTTGTAAACCCAAAAATGCTTAAAAAACTAAATTTACAAAACAATAAAGAAGCTACAAAATTCAATCTTTTAAAAACTAAATTCTTTACTGTAAAATAAACTATAAAATATAAGAATAAGAACTAACTCTTATTCTTACATTCTTATTTTAATAACTCATAACCCTCTTGTATTGTTTTAACTTTATCTGTAATTTGTAATATAAGTGCTGCGTTTAATTTAGCAATTTGTAATAATTCATCACTTGGATTATTAATGTTTTCTAAACACTCTTCTAAAGATATACCTTCCCATGATTTTGTATATTCTATTCCAAAATCTTTTGGATCAATTTTATATTCAGTTATTTCTCCATTTTCAACTACCCAATATTGACATTTAGCATAAATCTCTGAAGTACCTTCATTTCCTTTAACAATTACTAATTTTTTATATCTATTTGCAAACATTTTTGCATATTTTTCCATAAAAGGCTTATGAAACACACCTATAAAAGCATATTGAGAATTAGCAGGGTTTATCAATCTTTCAACAGTATTAAAACCTGTTCTAATACCTAACCTATTTCTAATTTGTGTTAAATCACTAAGCTCTTTAAATATATCTTTTCTATCAAAAAAATGTAAGTTTTTTGGTGATGAAATACTAGTAGCTATATCTTTTGTAGTTAATCCATCTTTACCTGCTTGTAGCTCATCTCCTGTAACAACAATATTTAGATTGTATTGTTCTAACTGTTTTGCAACCAGTGAAAATAAATATGGATTATTTCTTTTTCCATCATATGGATAACCTATTTCTATAGAGTTTTCTATAGGAGTTTTTTTTACAAACTTATCAAAAGTATCTATAGTGGTTTTAAACTCTTCTGGTGTCTCAGGTTTAAGTCTCCAACCTAATAAAAATGCACTTATTTGTTCAGGGTATAATTCTTTATTAAGTATAAGAGTTAAGGCATCTTCCATCTGTTCTTTTGTTAAGTCATGATTATGTTTTGGTCCAGTACCTACAGCTTTTATATATTTATTAAAAATAGCCGATGTTTCCTTGCTTCCTTCAAATTTTTCTATCATATGCTTCCTTAATGGTTTTTTTGTTAAAATATCATATAATATATTATATTTACTTATAAAATACAAGGAACTTAAAATTAGAGTAAAATTAAAAAATATTGTACTTTTTAATGATTTAGATGAAGATACAATTAAGTTAATAGAAAGCTTTACGCTTGAGTGTTCACTTCAAAAAGAAAATATACTTTTTTATGAAGGTGACGATTCAAAATACTTGCATCTTGTAACACTAGGTATTGTTAAATTATTTAAAACATCATCTCAAAATAAGAAAATTGTTTTAAAATATTTCCATCCTGAAGAGTTAATAGGTGAAGTAGCAAACTTTGAAAATATGCCCTACCCTGCTACAGCACAAGCATTTACAAATGTTGAGTTTTTAAAAATAGATTTTGAAAAATTAAAAAAAGTTTTAGATGCAAATCCTAAACTTTTATATAAAGTACAAACATCTTTAATTAAAAAAATAAAAAACCTAGAACATATAATATCTTCAGATTTAGTTTTAGATGCAAAAGAGAGAGTAGCAAAATATATTTGTGAAAATTCAGAAGAATTTTTTGTACAAAAAAATATAGAAATAGCAGAAATATTAAATATTACACCAGAAACATTATCTAGAATTTTAAAATCTTTTAAAAATGAAGATCTTATAAATACACAAAAGAAAACTATAGATTGTAGTAGATTATCAAACTATTTTTAAGCTTAGGATGAACGAATAGTCACTCAAATGGTTTTAGTCAAACCATCTAAGTTCATCTCTTAAATTAACAACTTTCCCTACAACTATAAGTGCAGGTGTAGGTAAATCTTTTACTTTTTCTGATATATCTTTTAAAGTACCTACAACTACTTTTTGTTCAGCTGTTGTTCCTTTACTAATAACAGCAACAGGATAGTCACCTGGTTTACCAGATATCATCATAAGTTTTCTAGTAATTTTACCAATATTATGTAGTCCCATTAAAAATACTATGGTTTCATCTGTATTAAAAGAAGCCCAGTTGATTTGAGATACACTTTTACCTTTTGCTTCATGTCCTGTAACAACTCTAAAAGATGTTGTTACACCTCTTTGAGTTACAGGAATTCCAGCATAAGCAGGTACACTTATAGAAGATGTAATACCTGGTATTATATCAAATTCTATATTCCTTTCTTTAAGATAAAGTGCTTCTTCTCCACCTCTACCAAATACAAAAGGATCTCCACCTTTAAGTCTTACTACATTGTCATATTTTAAAGATGATTGATATATTATCTCATTTATCTCATCTTGAGGAACAGGATGTACACCATCTGTTTTTCCCACATCAATAAATTCACAACCTTGGGGAGCTTCTTTTAAAATCTCTGGATTTGCTAATCTGTCATATATTATCACTTGAGCTTCTTTTATAAGTCGTAATGACTTTACAGTCATTAGTTCTATATCACCAGGGCCTGCTCCTACTAAATGTACCTTACTCATATTTTCTCCCTTTTACTTGAAAAGATGTAGCAGGTGACTCATGACCTGGTGCATCATAGATAAAAATACCTGATGGTTTTTGAATATTTAAAATATCTCTTGCTCTATACCAACCATTTGTATCCAATACAGCTACAAGATTCTCATCATTTACAGATACATAAAGATGTGGTTTATTTTTTGACCATCTTACATGTAAAACTTTACCTTTAAATTCAAATCGTTTAATTATCTTTAATGTTTTTGTATCTATTATTTGAATTACTGGAAACTTTTTCCCACTATAAGTTACAGCTAAGTGTTTTTTATCTGGACTTAGACTTGTAAATACAGGCATACCTTCAGTTTTAATATTTTGTATAAATTTAAAATCCATATCATAAACTAAAACTTTATTATCTCCAACTGCTGGAACAAATACTTTATCTCCACCAATTGACCAAAATCCAAAATGTGGTACTTTTAATACCATTTTTCTTTTTTCATCTAAAAATATTTTTACTTTTTTATAAGTCATCTTATCTAAATCAATAGTACCAAAATGTTTACTTGTAAAAAAACCTACAATATATTTATTGTCTTGAATCATAGCATCAAAAGGTAACTCTCCAACATCTTTAAACTCTTTATATAATTTAAAGTTTGGTTTACTATTTCCAGCACTCATATCTTTTAATATTGTTAATTTATCATTATCCATTTGAGCAAAGATAAGATAATCTTTATATATTTTTATACCAACATTTTTTGAGTTTGTTTTGAATTTTTTTATAGGCTTTAAATCTCTATCTAAAATATCAACACTTTTATCATCATAATTTGCAACTGCAACATAATGTTTTCCAATTACAAACCCTATAGCACTTTTGCTTGTTTTATATTCTGCTTGTATTTTTTCTTGAACAGGATCAAATTTTATTACATAACCATCACGACTAATTACATAACCATCTTTATCTTTAAATTTTACAACACCATGATTCATATTATGCATGTTTTTCATGGTAGAATATTTTATACCATTTTCAATAACTGCTAATGATGATGATTCTCTTTCAACGATAAAATATTTTTCATATCCAAATAAAGATATTGTCAGTGTCATTAGTATTAATAAAAGTTTTAAAATTGCTTTCAATTTGTATCTCCTTAGTCCCTTTTTACTAAGAAATATAATAGCATAAGTGGAATTTGTTTTACTTGATTGAAATCAAGTTTAACCTCTTTGATAATTGAGAATCAGATACATATCCAAACATAGGTTCATCTATAAAAGACTCGTCTTTTGGGGAGATAAAGAATATAGTGGGAAAAGTTGATGTATAAAATAGTTCTATTGGGTAACTATTTTTATCTTCATATGTTGCAATAATACTTATAAAAGTATCATTTATTTTTCTTATATATGGTTTATTTAAAAAAGTGGTAGTAAATATTTTTTGACAATCACTGCAATCTTTTTTTCGCAAATATAGCATTATAGGTTTATTTTGTTGTTTAGCTATTAATAAAGCTTTTTCATAATCACTATACCATCTTACATGGGAAGCTTGTAAAAAAGAACCTAGAGCTAAACAAAGTAAAAATAATACTATTTTATTTAGAACTATCATTTTTATAAACTTTTTGAATTTTATTTAACTCTAATACAGGAGGATTTGGTAAAGCTGGATATGCTTTTTGTACTGCATTTGTAATCCACTGAGGGTATATTCTAAAATTTAACTTTACAGTTACTTTAATAGGATATTTTATGTTTTTATCTTTTATATCAAAAATTTCAATTTTTCTTTTGCCTGCTGGTATTCTTGTATCACTTAAAAGTTTTTCATATCTCCAAAATAACAACCCTACAGGTTTATTATTTTTATCTCCAAATACTTTCATAAATATTCTAGCTTTTTTATCTAAATTTCCATCTTTATCTAACTTACCACTACTAAATATAATATTATTATGTTTATCTTCTATTTGTATATCAAGCCATAGTTGTCTAAAATCTGCAACACCAGTAGGTAAATGATGCCCTGCTCCTACGTTTTTAACTCCAACTTTTAGTTTATTATTTACAAACTCCATATCAAGTTTTGCAGATGTTTTAAGTAGTGCAATAGTTTGTTTTTCATGCTCTTTACTTTTCAGTCCTGACAAGAAATGATTTGCACCTGAGAAATAGTGAACTTTTATATCTTTTTTTATCTTTCCACCTGTAGTTGATCTACCTTTTAATGGACTAAATTCACCATCACTCATATTTGTCATATGACAGTCTATACAAGTTTTATGTTTGCTTGAATCTTTTGGATTATTAAAAGGGGAATTTTTCCACTCATCATAAGTAGCTACTATTTTTTTACCTGCATATTTTTTGTCTAAGTTTTTATATAAAGGGGTAAACTCATTATGACAAGAAGCACAATAACGAGGATCTTTGTAAAGCTCTTTTGAATAACTCTCTTTATGAACTTGAGGTTTAGAGTTTATAAACTTTTCACCTAACCATTGTCCTATTTTTGATTTACTATCTTCATAAGAATATTTTTTTCTATCCTGAAGATTTAAAGAATAGTCTCCATTTCCTTTTTCATTTACTTTTTGTATTCTATGACAAGCTACACAAGAAACGCCCTCTTCTAGTCTAAAATTTCCATGATTTTTAAAATCTTTTAGTAAAGTTTCTCCATCTTTTTCAAATATCTCATTTGCTAAAAAATTACCATTCATACCATGTGATGTTGCTTTTTGTTTTGTTGTAACTGCACTTGGATTATGACAACTCATACACCATTGTCTAAACTCTTTACCCATATCTTGTTCTGCCAAAGCTTCAGAAACCATATAGTATGGATTTGAACCTGCAAGGTTTTTGTGATTTGAATTTGCCCATTGATTAAATATATCTTCATGACAAGATTTACATTTTGCAGAGTTTGTCCAATCTTCACTATGATATCGATCTACACCCTCTTCTAATTTAATTAAACTTAGTTTATCTTCACTAAAAGATACGGTAGGATTAAATACAACAAAAATTGATATAAGTATTAACGCAAATGTTTTATTTTGTAAAGATATATTATTTCTCATCATTCTTACTTTTTTTATATGATAAAATAAAGCTAATACTAATAAATAAGCTCCAAAAAGATGAGTATAAAAACTAACCTTGCCTATAAAATCTCCTCCACGATTACCAACTAAAAATAGATACCCTCCACTAGCTATGACTAAAAAAAGGATAACCCCTAAGATAAATCCATCTATGTTATATCTTTTTTTTACAAGTAAAACATCATAAGAGTGTGTATTAGCAAATGGTATTATTAACACTATTGAGATTATAATTGAACCTATAACATGAACAGATCTTAGGGAAGTTAAATACTCCCAATCTAAATTTATAATATCTTGTTGAAAAAACCCTGTAAGAAACATAAATAATATAAATACTTTTGTACTAATTGTTTTCATTGTATATTTCCTTTATATTCTTTAGGAAAATAATCTACAAGTTTACCATCTAATGTTTTTAAAAATTCAACTATCTCATCTACTTGTTTTGGGCTTAGGTTTTTACCAGTTTGATGTTTTGCCATAATATCTACAGCTTCACGAAGTTTAAATACTGCACCATTATGAAAATAAGGAGATGTTTTATTTATATTTCGTAAGATTGGTACTCTAAAAGGTTTTGAACTATTATTTCCTTTAAATCCTCCCTCATTTTCAAAAGGAAATTTCATATCTAAAATTTTTCCCTCTTCAAAAGAGTAATTTGGACGAAAATCATGAATTCTTGCATGTTTTCTAATAGGGAATTTTTGAACACTTTCTCCACCCACCCCCATACCAGTATGACACCCTTTACAACCAAAGTTTATAAAGTTTGCTAAACCTCTTTTTGCTTCATTACTTATAGCATTATTATCTCCATCTAAAAATTCATCATATGAACCTCTGGTTAATAAAGTTTTTGTATAAGCCTCTATTGCTTTTGTTATATCTTCAAAGTTAATAGAATCATTAAATACTTTTTTAAAGTCTTTTACATAATCTTGATTTTTATTTAATTTGGTTACAAGTTCATCCTCTTTTAGATTCATCTTAAAATTACTTGTAATTGAGTTTGATATTTGCTCTTGCATTGTTTTTACTTCACCACTCCAAGTTAAATGTTTTGCTAATGATGAATTTAATATAGTTTGTACATTTAGTTTATATGGATGGCTAGATTCACCAGTAGCAAATGTTAATCTATCTGTTCCACTATCATCCATAGTATGACAAGCCATACAGTTTGTTGCATTTTTATTTTTTCCTACAAGAGTATCTATTAATACAGATTTATTTTTATCTTCTATCGTATGACAACTATTACAACTAATAGTATTACTTTTAGATAATAAAGGATCAAAATAAAGTTTTTACCTAAAAGTATTTTTTCTTTTGTTAGTGAATTTTCTTTACTATTTTGGAGTTTTAAAAGCTCTTTAAAGGTTTTTGGGACAGGTTTCATTGCTCGACTTAAGGCTTCAGCTCTTAACTCTTCATCACTATACTCTTTAAATACCTTTTGAGGTAATAAAAACTGTAATGACAATAAAAAGCTTACAATTGAAAATGCGATTAAAACTTGCTTCATATTATCCCTTTTGTGTTCTAATTATACATTATGTATTTAGATTAAAAATAGATATAAATCAATAATCAAGTTTTATTTTAATAGTTTTTAATTTTTAGATATTTTATTTGAATAAATTTAAAAAGATAAGAGTAAAGCTATTTTAGCTTATCTCTTGAGTAGTTAGATAACATGAAGGATCTTCAGCCCAAAGGTCTCCATGTATTGCATAAGCTCTACTTCTACTTCCACCATTACAAATATCTATATATTTACAGGATGCACATTTTCCACTAATATCTCTTGGATGAGCTCTAAGTTTTTCTACAATATCACTGCTTTTACCAGCCCAAACATCTTCAAATGAAGTTTCTAAATAATTACCAATATATTGTGGGAAAAATGGATCAGGTTTAACATTACCTTCCCAATCCATATTTCCAAGACGATTACCAGCACTATTCCCACCCCACGATTTTAGTTTTTAGTTAAACTTTCAACAAAATCAGGATACTCTTTTTCAAACTTTTGAAGTAACAATACTGAATCCATCTCCATATTACCAGTAACTAAATCAATATCTTTACCAGTTTTATAATACTCAAAAGCCTTATTAATAATAAACTCTACATACTCTCTACGTTCTTCTTTAGTGGTATCTATTTTTAAGTTATCTAGTCCACGTCCCGAATATACAAGATGTGATATATAAAGCTTATTTGCATCAAGATCTTCAACTAAGTCAAACATCTTATAAAAACTCTCTTTAGTTTCATTTGTAAGTGTAAATCTAATACCAGCATTTCCACCAGCATTTTGGATATGTTTTATCCCCTCAATTGCTTTTTTATATGAACCTTTTTGTGCTCTAAAATAATCATGAACTTCCTCAGTACCATCAATACTTACACCAATATAGTTAAAAGTATCCACTATTTGTTTTGCATTTTTCTCACTTATATACATACCATTTGTAGAAAGATATGTCATAATTCCAGCTTTTTTCATCTCTCCTGCTATATCAAAAATATCTTTTCTAATTAGTGGTTCACCACCACTAAATATTACAAACTTTACCCCTGCATTTTTCATACTTGGAATTGTTTGACAAATTTGCTCAAATGTTAAACTATCTGTTCCGTTCGCATCTGCTTTAGAATAACAATGATGACAAAGAAGATTACATCTATTTGTAAAGTTCCATATCATAATTGAGCCGTTTAATAATCTTTCTTTTTTATCTTCTAGTGTTGATTTTATTAAATTTGAAAGTCTAAACATTAATTTTTGTCCTTAAAAGATAGTATAAATTCTGTTATTAAATCTAACTCTTTTTGTGATAGTTTTTCACCAAAAGGAGGCATTACACTTCTTTTATGACCTAATTGTTTATAAGTTGATTTAGGACTTACAATATGACCTTGTATTTCACTTACATCTCTTTTATTAGCAATTTCAGCAAAGCTTGGTCCAAATGCTACTGATGTTTCATGATGACATCCCCAACAATAAGCTTTAAAGACTTTTTCTCCTGTATTTAAAGAAGAGGCATATATTAAGTTTGAAAGAAGTATTATAAAAAATAGTGATTTTGCTATATTATTCATATTGTCTAAACATCCTTATGAATTTATTAAAAATGATATCATGTTTAAGGAAAATTAGACTTGATTGAAATCAATATTTTATTCTAAATCTTTACCTATTATCTCAAAAAGTGTAGTTTTTGTAAAAAAATCATCAATAACACATCTAGGTTGGGTCCACTTCTCATGCATAATACACTTTTGTTTAAAATTACACTTTTCTTCAGATAAAACACATTTTTCATTATCAACATCATCAAATACAATAACAATATCTATAATATAAATATCTTTTAAACTTTTAAGTATAACAAAACCACCTAACTTACCTTTTGATGATGAAACTATTTTGTTTTTTGTAAGCTTTGTCATAATTTTTGCTAAATATTTATAAGGAATATCAAGTTTTTCGGATAACTCTTTTGAAGAAAATTTAGTTGAACTATTTTGTCCCATTAACCCTAATATACGTATAGCATATTTTGTTGTTGTACTAAGTTGCATTTACTACCTTAAAAATTTCTTTATGTTATCATTTTTATCTTGAACATCATATAAGTTTAGTATTTAGTAGTGCTTTAAAATCTATGTTTATTTAATATATTTTATTTAAAGATTTTTATTTTTATAGTTTAATTTAAAATCAAAATGATACTATTGAAATTTTAATAATTAGCTCTATCTTTTAGGAGGATTTTGCTTAAGTTTTGTTATAATTCCAGACTTTAAAAATAGTATCATTTTAATTGCTACCTTTAGGTGGTATTTTGAATTTTAACATCTTTATTTATTTTTAAAATTGACACGAGTCAAAAAAAAAACGGATATTTATGAAAAAACAACTTATTTTGAATATTTTACTTGTATCGTACTTATTTGCAGGAAGTTACGATAATGGAATAGAGTTTTATAAAAAAGGTTTATACCAAAAAGCTAAAGATAGTTTTTAATAGCTATAAACAATGATGATAATAGAGCTATGTTAGCATTGGGTATTATGTATGCAAATGGTGATGGGGTAAAAAAAAGATTCTGATATATCTTTTGATTGGTTCAAAAAAGCAGCAACTGCTGGAAATAAAAATGCTTTTGTAAAACTAGGTAATATTTATGCTTCAAAAGAAGATTTTACAAATGCTTTTAAATGGTTTAAAAAAGCAGCAAAAGATGGAAATAGTAAAGCAGCATATAATCTAGGATATTTTTATACAGGTGCTCTTGGAGTAAAAAGAGATTTAAAGATGGCTCTTAATTGGTATGAAAAGGCAGCAATTGCTGGAAATATTGATGCACAATTAAATTTAGGCTTTATGTATATAGCAGGGCAAGGAACTAAAGCAAATATGCAAAAAGCAGCATATTGGATAAAAAAAGCTAAAGATACAGGTAATCCAAAAGCAGATGCAATGTGGGAACAATTTAAATTAGAAAAATATGAGGGAAAATTATAATGAAAGATATAGTTTTATCTCTTGTATTTGCAGCACCTTTACTAATTATTATGCTTTACCCTGCTATGAAAATAGCAAACAAGTTAAGTAGAAAGTTTGAACTTAATGAAAAGTTCACTACAAAATTAACAATCATAATTACTATAGGATTATCTATATTGTTTGGAACATTATTACATTTTACATAAAAATTAAAATAAAGTGTATTTATAAAGCACTTTATTTTTTAATCTCTAATTTTACACTCACACCCAAATATTTTTTTAATACCTCTTCATTAGTAAGTTTTAATACTCTTGCAAGTGCTGGTCTTACTACATAACTTATCCATTGAGCTTTTATAATATCACCTTTTTGAAGTTGTGGTAAATCATAAACTATATCAATAGAGCTATTGGCTTTTAGATTATTGTTATAAATATAATCTGTTGCATGGGGTGGAAATGTTTGATGTTTCTTTTCATCTTGAAAAAGTGTAGTAAATGTAGCTTTTTCATCTTCAATTGGATATCTATCATAATTTTTCCAAATCACTTTATCAAATCTTTGAACAGTAGTTTCTACAAACTTTAATCTCATAGGTTGCATTATAATAGAATGTCCCATCTTATTTTTAATAGTAAGTTTTAGTTTTTGTTCACCTATAAGTTCTATTTTTAATTCAACAGCTTTTTTTACCATTTCATCTGATCTTATGCCTAAAAACTCATGTGAAGCATATTGCAGACGCCCTCTTTTATTGAGTTTTGTAGTTCCACCTAAAAATTTTGGCATATGACAACCTATACAATCACTTGTTTTATCTATTTGGTTATATCCATTACATATTTGAACTTCATTTTTATTGTATTTTTTTCCATGACAACCCATACAAATTTGAGAATTTTTATATATTTCATTACTACTTGAATTCTCATGTTTATCACTTGTATCTGGATTTTTTAAATTACCAAAAAAAAGTTGGTTTCTTTTCCCCTTTATAGTTATAAAAGTTTATATTTTTATGTTTTAATTCCATCACTTTAGTTATCTGATGACAATAAAAACAAGATACTCCATCAGTTTGTTCTTTATTTTTTGGATTAGGTTGCTCTTTTCCTGTAATTAAGTCTCTTAAATTTTCTGCAGCTGGTGTATGACATAAAGCACAACTATACTCATCAGGAGTTGTCATATCTTTTATTTTTTTATGAATCTCATCTTTAAATATTGATGATTTATGATGCATAGTTTTTGAATGTTCATAATATATATCTTCATGACACTCTTTACAACTTTTACTATCTAAGTATTTACTATTAAGAGATAAGCTAAAAAGCAAAATATATAAAAATAAAATAGTAATAATTTTCATAATAAATCCTTATAAATATAAATTGGGTATAAAAAAGGTAAAAAGTATATTTTACTCTTTACCTTTTTTTATAGAAATTTCTCTCCCCAAAAGGGAAGAGAAAAAACTAATTAAGCACCTGGTATAGTTTGTCTATGCTCAATTGAGTAAGTAAATGTAGGAGTTGTTAACCCTGTGATATACTTAACAAATTTACCAGTTGTTGCAGAATAAATACCAATTCTTCCTGTATTCCACTCAGAAATCATTGTCCATTGACCGTGATTTGCAGGTTCTGCATGTAAAATTCTAGGAACTACATCTGAATGAGGAACTTTCCAAGAAGCTATCTCTTTATGAGATTTAGCATCTAATAATTGACCTTTATCTTTTCCAACTTTAATAATTCTATCAACTTCTAAGTGTTGTTTGTTTACTAAGTGAACTTGATTCCAGTTTTCAGGACCACCAAGTACATTATCAGCCCAGATCCATGGTGTATGCTCAGATGTACCAACAAATAATGCTCCACCACCTGTAGGAATATGTCTTACAACATCCCAGTTATTATCCCATATAGTAACTTGTCCAACATTCATGTTAACTGTAGCATGTAATTGGCCATACTCTTCATTATACCAAGATGAACCTTGACCTGGATGTGGTTTAGAACCAGCACCTGTATAAACTTTAGCAGCTAATGATTTAGTTTTAAAGTCAACAATACCAACAACATCACTTCCTTGAGAAGCAATCATGTAGTATCTACCAATCTCTTTACCTTCATTTAAGAACGCATCATGAAGAATGTTACCAATATTTGGAATATCTCCAACTACTGGGAAATTTGGTTTAGAATAATCTACAATGTAAACATGCCCAGCATCTTTAAGTGCAAATGCAAAGTATGGACCATAAGGAGTATCTGCAATAGATGCAACTCTTGAACCTTCAATGTTACCTTCGTTGTTAATTACACTTGAAGTAGGATATACTTTTAGTGGCTCTAATGTCATAGCGTCACAAAGTACTGCTCCACCTGGAGTATAGTTACCAGCCATTACATATTTCCCATCTGGAGAAACAGCAAGACCTCTTGATTCTGAACCAACTCTAACTTCTGCAATTTTTTGTTGACCTTTAGATGCAAGATCAAACATAGTTAAAAGACCATCTCTAGAAATAGAGTATGCATATCTTGGTTGTCTTTTATTAGTTACTGTTACGTGAACAGCAAAACCAGCTGGGTGAGTTGATAATTTTGTACCTTTTGTTCCGTCTAAGAAAGTTACTTTAGAAGCATCTCTTTCTGTAACAAAACAAATATCAGTTACTTTATTTACATCAACTGCACTTGGATATTTTTTTCTTAAATCTTCTGCTTTATTAAAGGCTCTCCAAGTTTTTTTAACATTATCTAATGTTAAAACCATCTCTTTTTTACCTTTAAAATGTTGAAGATAATCAACCATTTTAGCAGCTTCATTTTTACTCATTGTTTGTTTGAATGGAGGCATTGCTGTACCTGGAACACCATTTAAAATTTTCTCAGCTAACATCTGAGAATTTTTAGGCTTAACAACTGCTGGTCTAATATCACTACCAACCCCACCTTGATGTTTAGGTCCATGACAACCTTGACACTCTCTTTCAAAAACTGCATCTGCATCATATGCCATTGCTGCTGTAGAAACAATCGCTAACGCTGAAACCGTGTTTAAAACTATTTTACCTATCTTCATACTCTCTCCTTTTGAAAATAATAATAATAAAATTATAACAACAATACTCAGTTGATTTATTGACTTATGTCAATAAATTCAACTAAATATAAATAAACTCATCTAATTTATAATAAAAAGTTTATTTTAAGACTCTTCGTCTTCTAATCTTCTTTTCTCTTGTTTATATATCCAAAACATTGGAAGTATAATAATAGAGTGAAGAAAGATTGTCAACAACAATGGGTATTGATTTAAAGTTCCAAAAAAACTAGGAACTATATCTGTAAACGGTTCAAACATATCTTACTCCTTAATCATCATTTTTTATATTATTTGCATTTTTACCAATAGTAAGTAAATCTAAAGTTAAATAAATAAACCCAACTAAAGTCACAACACCCATAACAAGTCTCCAACCAAGTCCTTGAACAAACCAAAGTGTATCTTGAGAAATAAAGAAAGCTTCCCATGTTGCACCCATTTGAGCTCTTTCAACAAGAACTTGCCCGTAACCTGCAATTGTAAGTGCTATAGTCATACCCATAACACCAAAGGTGATAAGTATAATTGCCATTTTAGAATTAAATGTTGATTTCATTACTTTAAGGTTATTTGTACCTTGAACAGCAATGTAAAATACACCTATTAAAATAGTTGCGTAAGCACCAAAAAATGCTAAGTGACCGTGGGCACTTGTAAACTGTGTACCATGTGTATAGATATTTACTTGTGGTAATGTGTGGAAAAATCCCCATATACCGGCACCAAGAAAGTTACCAAATGCATTTGTAAAAAACCAAGCTAAAGCAGGTCCATTTGTAATAGCACTACCTTTATCTTTTGCATCAGCAAATCCTTGTTCTCTACCCCAATCATAAGTAACATGAACAAACATAGCAACTAATGGTAATGGCTCTAATGAACTAAATAAAGCTCCAATTTCCCACCAGTACTCAGGTGTACCAATCCAGAAATAGTGATGTCCAAGTCCTAAAATACCAGAACCAAACAACATAGCAACTTCAATCCATAACCACATTTCAACAATTTGTCTTTTTGCTCCAATAAGTCTAATAAGACCATATGCAGCAAATACACCAACTAAAACTTCCCATGTAGCTTCAACCCATAAGTGGATTACCCACCACCACCAAAATTGATCCATAGAGATATTATCAGTAAAAAACATACCAGCTAAATATAAACCAACTAAAGCAATCATATCAGCCATAAGGACTGTAACAATACCAGTTCTTTCGCCTTTCATTGCTGTAAGAAATACATTAGCAAGGAATACTATTAATACTACAGCAAGACCTATATCAGCCCATCTTGGAGCTTCAATATATTCTCTACCTTCGTTAATAAACCAAATAGTACTCTCAGCAGCTGGTCCAACTTGAACTAATATATATACTAAAACAACAACAGTAATTGCGGCACTTAAAACCCAAAATCCAAGTTTTGCAACTTTAATACCAACAACTTCTATTCCTGTTTCATCTGGAAGCATCCAATAAGAAGCTCCAACCATAGCATATACCATCCAAACTACAAGTGCATTAATATGTACCATTCTTGCAACGGAAAAATCAAATATTTCAAATAAAAAACTTGGATATAAGAACTGCGTAGCAGCAATTAAACCCATAAGCAATTGAGCACCAAATAAAATCATAGCACCAGTAAAATACCAAGTTGCTAATTGTTTACCTTGAGACCCAGCAAATTTCATATCAGTTCTCATTAGTTGCTCCTTTTTTCTCTAAGAGTTGTATCTTTTTTTCCAAAGTTTCTAGGGAAACCATTAGTATCAATTGAACTCATATGTTTTAAAAATGCCACTAATCCTTTAGCTTCTGCAGCTGTAATATCTAGATTTGGCATCATTCTTGAATGAGTAGGATATTGTGACGGATGTTGTAAAAATTCAGCCATAGCTTCCTCTTTTGTACTTTTCCCAGTCATCCCCATATATGGTCCATTCTCTCCCCATGCAGGATCTAACCAAGCTTTTGTTAAATCTGGAGCATAATATGCACCATTCCCAAGTAATGTATGACAATTCATACAGTTTTTAGCTTGACTTCCTAATTTTCCTAAGTGTAGTAAATCTGCAGCTTCTTCTTCACTCCAGTCATCTCTACCAAAAAACTTCTCTTTTTCACCAATTACTGGCACCTCATGACCTCTTTTATCACTCATTTCATAAGTAATTTTATAGTTAATAACAGTTGGAGCTGGAACTCTTTTTGTTATACCATTTTGTAAGTCGGCATCTGTACCCATTTGAATTTGAGACATTGTGTCAAATGTAAGCCAAATAAGTAGTGCTGCTGAAAAACCAGTAACCCAACCAGCTGATCTCATCCAAAATCGGTTGTCTGTCCATACTGAAACAGTTTTTTTAGACATGTTTCCTCCTTAAGTTTTTATTGTTCATATTGTTCTTCTGCTCTTTGGTTTAAATAATACCAAAGGTGAGGTAATATGAGATATCCCACCATTGCCATCATCAATGCTTTTATAGTAAAAGAATCATTCCCAAGAGCAGTTGCAACATAATACATACAATACGTTTGTAGGCACCAAAAGATATATGCAAAAGGCATATAAACTTCTTTTAAATAACCCATTTTTACTAGCGTATAAATCGCTACATAGAATAGTCCAAATAAAAGTACAGCGGAAGATGATAAAAAAATCGGTAAAAAACTGTTCCAAAGGTATCTCTGGAAGGTTAAGATAAGGTGCGTCCAACGGTTTCATACATAAAATCCTTTATTTTACTTATATTCGAAGCTATGTAGAAGTATATCTATTTTTAATCTTTAGCAGATTGACATATATCAATATCTATTAATTTTTATAATAAATATTTTTTTTAAAGATATTTTTAAGGTTTAATTTAAGTGCTTAAAATAAGTGTATAAGCTAATTTGAGGATTAAAGAGTATATAAAAGAGGAAAAGTAACAAAGAAAAAAACTTTATTACTTAAAGTATAATTACTTTATAATACCCTCTTTTCGAAGGTAATCTTTCCATTGAGTTATTTTATATGTAGCATTATCAAGTCCTTTTACAAACTTAATATATGGAACCATAATTGAAGGGTCAGCATATCCAGGTACTTGCCATATCTTTCTACCTGTTTTATCAAAAATTACTATATTGGGTGTAACCTTTATAGCAAATGTCATCTCTAGTGATTTAAGGTTTGTAGGTTTTCCCCATAAGGTATACTCTTTATACTCATCTCTTTTTATTTCATAAATATTCATCTGTTTAGCTAAAGTATTTAATTGTTTATTTTCAATTAGATCTTTTTTAAACAAATCACAATATGGGCAAGTTTTACTTGAAAATAAAAGTAACACAGGCTTTCCATTAGTAACTATATCGGTACTATTATTTATGATAGTATTAGCAAAAGTTGATGATATAAAAAATGTTACTATTAAAAGTAGTTTTTTTATCATTTGATAATACCTTTAGTTATATAAAATTCTTTTAAAGCTTGATATACTTCACCATTTTTTCTATCTTTCCCTTCCCATTTTTTAGCTTCTATAAAATCCATAGTTGCCAAAAACTGATTTGGAGGCATATATCCTGGTACCATTAATATAGCTTTCCCATTTTTATCTGCAAATATAATCGTTGGTGTTCCTTCAACTCCATAAATTGAAATCATAGTTTTTGTATCAACATCCATAAATTCTTTTTCATGATATAGTTTATGTCTTAAGTTTTCATGTGTTTTTAAATAATAAGATGAATAATCATTTTTTAATCTTTTTTGAAACTCTTTAGATTCATATATATCTTCTTTTAATTTCATACAATAAGGACAAGTATTTGTACCAAATACTAATACCATATATTTTCCATTAGGGCCTATTTTTGCTACATCTTTAAATACATCAAGAATAACATCCGAAGCTTTTTTTGCTATATTTATTGATTTATTTTGTGCTTTTGGACCATGAGTCTCAATCTTTATAGGTTCTTTTATTTGAGCAACTGGTTCTACAGCATTTTCAATAACTTTAGCTTTACTTGATTCGTTATTACAACCTAATAGTAGTAATGAAATAAAGCTAATAACAATAGAGTTTTTTATAATTTTATTCATTTTAAATCCTTTTATATTTATGTTAAAAAGATATTCTAGCATATCTCTTTAAAATAAATATTACAAAAGAGGAGTTCCTCTTTTGTAATAAATCTATATACTAGTTATTAGCAGCATCTATAAAGATACTATGCATTTTTCTAATATGTTCATTGTCATTTAATTTCTTTGAAGTATTTAATTTATTCCATAAATTTTCAGTCTTCATATTTTGATGACATCCCATACATACTCCTGTTTTTTCCATTCTTTCTCTTTGGTCTTGATCTAAAGGTCTAGATGCAGGCCAGTGAGTTCCTACAGTTTGAAGTTGTTTACCATCTCTAGTTACAACTTGCGACCAATCATAATCCATACCTGGAATACCTTTCATTTGAACAGTTTTTGATTTAGGTATAAATTTACCTGTTCTTAAATCTTGAAGGTCCATATATTTATCTTTACCTTGACCTGTCATAAACTGTCCATCTTGAATACCATAACCTAGAGCTTTAGGGTTAGAGTGACAAGACTCACAAGTTCTTGCTTTTCTTCCTGTTGTATGTGGTTGAACTGGTGACATATCAGTACCTGCTACTAAACTACCATTTGGTCCATCAGGAACTTGTGCTTGTTTGTTTAGAACTAATGTTTTACCATCAGGTCCAATAACAGTATATGTAACTTGACAACCAGGCATAATAGGAGTAACTAAACCTTCACCATTAATACCTAAAATTGGATCTTCCCATCTTAAGTAACTTCTAGTTTCACTTGGTTTACCCATAAGTTTTTTACCTTTAGTTCCAAGTACAGATTCACTAGTTTCACCATTTTTAAAGTTTGTAGAACCTGATGCAACCCAGTCAGTTGCTGTTTTACCAGGAGTATAATCAACTTTAACATGACAACCATAACATTGAGGAGCCCAATCAGAGTGACAAGCATAACATTCTAACTCATCCATATGTGCTTGAATTTTACTCATAGCTACAACGGCATCTTGAGACTTCCATTCTTTATGTACTGCTTTATATTTTAATAAAGGAACATCTAGATCTTTACCACTAGCTAAATGAGCAACAACTTTATCAGCGCCATTAACTTTTACAACATTTCCAAGTGGATTACCACGAGCTGATAATAAATATCCACCTTGTTTAGGATATACCATACCAAATTCCATCCATGAAGGAAGTTTGTTAGCCATACCTCTTGGACCTTCAGCAGTTTTTATACCAAACTTTTCACCAAATCCAATTTTAAGTTCCCATGGATACTTATCATTTGTACCATGACAATCAGAACACTCAATTTCAACTTGACCTAAAGTAGTACCAAATAATGTACCATCACCATGCATATCAATAGATGTATGACAATCTTGACAAGTCATACCAGCTTCAAAGTGAAGGTCTTCTTTAATATGTTTATATTTTTTACCATGATGTTTAGATTGAGATTTACCACCTTCTTGTAGTGGAGAACCATAAGGTTGTTCCATAAGTCCTACATAAGATACACCAATTCTTTTACCTCTATTGTGACATGAATTACAAGTTTCAGGGTGAATACCGCTAAACTCTGCTCCACTTGAAGTTTTAACTTTTTGATCTCTTGTACCTTGCATAGTATGTACTAAAAGATGTCCATGTTCTGTTTTATCTATAGTAGGATCATTTCCTTCATAGATACCTTCATTTGCATATGGAATATGACAGGCACTACATCCCATACCTCTCCAGTCACCTCTACCTTTTCTACCTCTAACTCCAATATGACATCTTTGACAATCAGCTCTTTGGTAAGTGATACTTGCTTCATATCCAACTCTTATTGCATAATCTTTATCACTTTCTCCTGCTTTTTGTTTAAGATCTTCAGGACTACTTGGAGGTAATGGAAGTTGTTTAAGTTCTGTTGGAAATTGATCAGGATACTTATCAATTAATGCAACCATATATTCTTTATATGTTTTTGTTCCCCAAGCAGGTTCTTTCCCATCTTCATCTTTTATATCATAATTTGCAAACTTGACTTTTTTAGTTGGTTCACTTCCCCATGAGTGTAGATTTCCTTGAATTTTACCAGCTTCTGTAGCCATTAAAGACTTTTTAGTATTTTCAACTGTATCTGCATGACAAATACCACAGGTTTTATCAGCTATCCAAATAGAACCAGGATCCCTAACAAACTCTGCTAGTCCACCAGCATGAGATGCTGGAGCACCCATATGTGCACCTTTTACTGTCCCATCATCAGAATTACCACCGTGACATACTGTACAACCACCAGTATCTCCAGATATTTTACCCCAAATCCATAATCTGTTTCATCATATCAGAGTCTGTATCTCTAATAGATTCAATACCGTTATGACATTTAACACAACTATCACCACCACTTACACTTTTATGTGCTACTTTGCCTTTTTCATGCATAGTAGCCCCAAATAGTGCAGTTGATGTCAAGAGTATAGTTAAAATTGCAATTTTAAACTTGCTAAAAACTTGACCTTTCATCTTTCTCTCCTTTTTTATTTTGGATAAACATATATCCAACTAATAAAATACTAACAAAGTAAAGTGCCCCGAAAGTGCTTAGTATTATTTTTTTTAATTATCTATCTAATTTTATATTTTTTTAAGATTTTTATTTAAGTATTAATTTATTTTATTGATTATAGACTATAAAAAAGAGGAGCAATTATGTATAAAATTAAATATATTTTGTTTTTTTTATTTACTTTAGTAAGTATTTCTAGTGCCAATGGTATAAAATGGCAGTATGAATTAAATGATGCAAAAGAGCTAGCACAGCATTTTAATAAACCTATATTTTTATTTTTAGAATCAAGAAGTTGTTATTATTGTCCAATTATGAAAGAAAAAACATTTACAAATAAAAAAGTTATTGAAAAAATAAATAAAGATTTTATAGCTGTAATTTTGGATAATTCACTAGGAAGTGAAAGTGATGTAGAAAATAATGGTCATGCACCAGAACGTCTTACAACATCAATGACTCCTGCTATATATTTAATGGGTCCCCAAGAAGAGATGCTCAGTAGAAAAGGGAAAAAGCACATGATACTTTATGGTATGTGGAACGCTGATGAACTTTTAGAATGGATAGATGATGCTAAAAGAAAATTTCATAAATTATATGGAGCTAACTATGAAAAATAGTCTTAAATTACTTATATTTGTTTTTACAATATTTTTTACAACAAACTCTTTAGCAAAAATAAAACAACATGTTACTCAAGAAAAAAAAGGACAAGAGTATTATATAAAAAATTGTTCTGCTTGTCATGGTGCTGGAAACCGTGGAGGTAATATGAACTCAGAAGATGAATGGACTGAACTATTTGATAAAAATGGTATAAAATTAATCCAACTACATGAAGGAGAAGAAAATACAAAAACAATTATAGAGTATCTAAAAAGTAAAAAATTTATAGAGCAAAATCCTAATATGTTAAAGTTTTTAAGAGAGTTTGCTTATGATTCAGACTATATACCAACATGCAACTAAAAATAATAGTATTAAGTATATTTTTATTAGGTACGTTAGAAGCCAAAGAGCAATGTAGCCCCTACTTTGATCCTAATAAATTTTATGAATCACCTGAATTTTTGGTAGAACTTTTAGATAAGAATAATATTGAAAATAAACCAATAAAATTTACCATACAAAAAAAAGAATTATATAGATATACAAAAGATAGTATTGCAAATGAAATAAATGATAACTTCGGTGGTTTTTGGATAGATTGGATAGAAGATGCCTATGAAATGACACTTGTACCCCAACAAGTATTATTTAAATATAAAAATAGTTATTTTTCATTAAATGTTACTATTGAAGGAACACTTGATGATGCTACAAAACTAAAAGGAACCATAGTGAACTATAACTTTTATAACTATTCAAAACAAGTTTATAAACATATAGAATGTAAAAAGGCTAACCAATGAGAATTTTAGTATTAGAAGATGATCAATTTATATGTGAACAAATAAAAACATACTTTGAACTAAATGATCATGAAGTAGAACTATACAATGATGGAGATAGTCTTTTAAATAATGCTATTTTACAAAACTTTGATATATTTTTATTTGATATAAATACTCCAAAGAAAAATGGGTTTGAGACATTAAAAATAATAAGAGAGGAAAATATAGATACTCCTGCTATGTTTTTAACAGCACTTAGTGATATTGACTCTGTAAAACAAGGCTATGATATTGGTTGTAACGATTATGTAAGAAAGCCTTTTAGTCTTGAAGAAGTAGAACTTAGAATTATGCAACTAATATATAAAAATAATAAACAGCTAGTAGAAGTTGATAATAACTATAGCTTCGATTGTTCAAAAATGAATTTATATAAAGATAATGTTTTAGTTGAGTTATCAACTATTCAAAAAAACCTTATATATATTCTTATAAAAAATATTGGACAAATTGTCCCTTCTGATATTATTATAGATTATGTATGGAATGAAAAAGATGTGTGTAAAAATACATTAAGAACACAGATAAAAAAACTAAGATTAAAACTTGACAATAATTTTATAATAAATATTAGAAATAGTGGATATAAAATAGAAAAATATGATAGCAATAGATAAAATTTCCAACGAACATAAAAACTATAAATATAAGATGTTTATATCTTTTTTTATATTTTCTATAATAGTACTAGCTACTATTATTATAGTACATATTGAGTTCTCAAAACGAAAATATTGCAAAGTAATTACAATAGAATCACACTTACAATC